>Ga0209172_10000217_pt1 | contig 172172 bp, 177 predicted proteins | sample LarsenN4metaG_FD_184113 | JGI IMG/M metagenome (GOLD analysis project Ga0209172, IMG submission 184113) | Hot spring sediment bacterial and archeal communities from British Columbia, Canada, to study Microbial Dark Matter (Phase II) - Larsen... ... | reverse complement strand
TCGACCTGGGCGCCCAGTACACCTTCAAGCTCTGGAAGTCCAACCTGGCCCTGCGCGCCGACATCTTCAACGTGACCAACGAACAGCGCACCACGGCGGTGGAACAGACCTGGAACAACCACGACGTCGGCGCCAATCAAACCTATCCCTACTTTGGCAAGGAAACCGGCCACCAGGTGGCTCGCCGGATCCGCCTTGCCATCCGCTGGACCTTCTGACCTCTCTCCCACGCTTCCTCTTCACAAAGGAGCCCCGGCCATGCCGGGGCTCCTCGTCTTTTTCCCCTCCAAAAGGCCCGCAATCGCCCTCCGGCAGCCGGATGACGGCGCCCTGACAGGCCGGGTGCCATCCGGCTCCGGGGACGCCGCCACCGCCGCAGGTGCCCTGGTCCTCCGGAACGGACGGTTCGTCCCAAATTCCTGGAAGACCGAGGGTCGGCGTCCGATGATGGTCCTAAGGCGGGCAGAACCGCCGGAGGGAGCCGATCATGAGACGACCGCCCGTACACAAGACTATCCGCTTCGGGCCGGACCGGCAGGCTCCCGTCGTCCTTGCCTCCATAACCTCACAACCCCTTTCCGTGAGCGCCCGTGCGCGCGGCCGATTCTCGGGGCGTCCTGCGGCCAATCAGAAGCCCCGGATCGCCGGATAGGCCGGCGAGCGAAAGCGCGGCGGCACCATGGGCGCTCACGGGGCCCCGGGTAGTCCCGGGGCTCCAATTTTCTCGGGCCCGCCATTGGGGCGGCAGCCTTCGCTCAGAGGCGCGGGTCGGTGGCGGCGCTCAGGTGGCGCTGGGCGGGCGCTTGCCGAGAAGCCCGTCGATGGCGTCGCGGAAGGTGTGGCTCATGTGGATGCGCTGGCCGTTTTCCAGGACCAGGATGAAGGTGTGGCGGAACCAGGGCACGAGTTCCCTTATGGAATCCACGTTGACGATCCACGACCGGTGCACCCGAACAAACCTTTCGGGGTCGAGGCGCTCGGCAAGGCTGGAGAGGGTTTGGCGCCGCAGGTACTTGCCCCCGGCCGCGTGAATCTGGACGTAATTGCCGGAGGCCTCGAAACTGAAGATGCTCTCCGTCGGAAGAAAGAGGATCTTGTCCCCCGAAGGGACGGCGAGCCGCTGGTAGGAGCGGCGGCGCTCGGAGACTTCCCTCAACAAATCGGCGAGCCGGTCCTTGTCTTGCTCGGCGGCGGAACGGGGGCCCTGAGCGGCCACTCTACGGAGGGCCTCCCGGAGGCGCCGGGGGTCGACGGGCTTGAGGAGGTAGTCCAGGGCCCGCACTTCGAAGGCTTTCAAGGCGTACTGGTCGTAAGCGGTCACGAAGATGACCGCCGGGGTCTCCTCGGGCCGCAATTCGAACAGGACCTCGAAGCCGTCCCGGTCCGGCATCTGGATGTCCAGGAGAAGCAGGTCGGGCTTGTCCGCGCGCACCGCCGCCACGGTCTCGGGCCCGTTGGCGCACTCCCGGACGATGGTTACGTCGTGTTCGGTCGAGAGAAGGTGGCGAAGCTGGTCCCGAGCGAGGGGTTCGTCGTCCGCGATCACGACTCTGAGCGTCATCTTGTGGGCTCCCCATGCGGCTCGTGTCCGCCGGCTGGAAGAGGCAGCGTGACCGTTGCGATGGTGCCGCCGCCGGCGCGGACGGACACGTCGAATCGGGCGGCGCCCCTGTACAGGAGTTCGAGGCGTTCGCGCGTGAGCCGCAGACCGAGCCCGTCGGAATTCCCCCGAGCCGGCTGAAGGCCCGCGCCGTCGTCCTCCACGACGAGATTCAAGGAGGTTTCCGTCCTCCTTGCGCTCACGGTGACCAGGCCCGGAGCGGACCTGGGTGCGATGCCGTGGCGGACGGCATTCTCCACGAGGGGTTGAAGGATCAGGCTGGGAACCTCGACGTCGAGGAGGTCGTCGGGAACGTCGAAGACCGTCTTCAAGCGGTCGGAGAACCGCACGCGTTCGATCTCCAGGTAGTCCATCGCGAAGGCCACCTCCTCCCCGAGGGGGACCATCTGCCTGGTCTGCGAATCCAAGGAGCGGCGCAGCAGGGCGCACAGGAGCGTGATCATCCGGTTCGTCGCCTCCGGGTCCCGGCGGCTGAGGGCTCCAATGGCGTTGAGGGTGTTAAAGAGAAAGTGGGGGTTGACCTGAGACCGAAGCTGCTGGAGGCGGGCCAGGGCGAGGGCGTTCCCGAGGCGAGATGCGTCCAATTCCCTCTCCCGGTACTTTCGGTAATATCCGATGCCGTGAATCAGGCCCGTGAGAAGGGCGAAGGGGACGGGGGCGCCCGCCAGGCCAGAGGCGTACATCTGATCCGAAAGGCTGAGGAGGGCCAGCAGATGGGTGCCCCGGTCGAGTGCGTACCCCGTCGTGGTCAGGAGAATGTCCAATGTAACCTGCAGGGGGCTTACGACCAGGAAGCAGAGCGCGTGCCCCGCGAGGGAGCGGCCCCACCGCTCCGCCGTGAAGGGCCAGCGGCGCGCGCAGGCGAGAAGGATCGGAAAAACGGCGAGCCAACTCCAGGCCGTGGAGAGCGTCCAGATGAGGTAGTAGGAGAAGGGCTTGTCAAGTTCTGAACCGAAGAAGCCGAAGTAAAGTTCGGCGGCAAAAAAGACGCCGGTCAAGGTCAAGGCGGCGAAAACGCCCAGAGCAAAAAGCCCCCGCCGGTTTCCGGCGGCCATCGCCGCCGTGGATTCCTTGTCCGCCTGCATCGCTCACCCCATGTCATGCTATGCCATTCCTTATCGGGTGATAAAGGGGAGGGGGACGAACGCGCCGTTGTCCGGGACGAGCGGCAGCCGGCGGGCCCTTCCCCCCACCTCGCCAACAGGGTTTCGGGCCGGGCCGCGTCCGCCCGGGCGCGGGTCATTCCACCCTTCGGGGGGACGAACGGACACCCTGGCGTGACGAGAGGTCGTCGTGCACGGACGAGCCTGCCTTGTTTGTTCGCATCGCGTTGAATAATAAAGACTTGCGAGAACTTCCCCATGGCCGTCACCGTACAGGGTGCCAGGAGGCGCACATGACGGTTGAGCCCATACCGCCCCTTCGCGGAAAAGCCCGGACCGTGGAGGAGGAAATCCTGGCCCTGGGCGGCGGCTTGCTCCGGGACGGACACGTGGAGGAGGCACTGGAGTTCCTTCGGAACATGGCGAGCGTCTTTCCCGAGTCGCCGGCCATCTGCGCATGCCTGGGCGAGGCGTACCTCGCCAAGGGCGAGGTGGAACAGGCCCGGGCGCACCTCCATCGCTTGCGCGAACTGCGCACTGGATGCGCTCAAGGAGGGTCGCATGACACGTAGATGGTACCGATGGCTTTGGATCTGGACGGCGATTCTCGTCGCTCCAGCCCTTTCGGCGGGTGAAATCCACGAGGCGGCGAAGCGGGGCGATCTGGATACCGTGAAGACTCTCCTTGGGAAAGAGCCCGAGCTGGTCCGGGAGGCCGACACCGACGGGCGTACTCCCCTGCACCACGCCTGTTTCGAAGGCCAGGCCAGCGTGGTCGTCTTTCTCCTGGACCATGGCTCCGAAGTCAACCGGAAGGAGACAAAATACAGCCTCACGCCCCTCCACATGGCGGCCTGGAAGGGCCATCCCGAGGTGATCCGCATTCTGCTCGAGCGGGGCGCGGACCTGAATGCCCGAGAGGTGGACAACGAGACGCCCCTCTTCTACGCCGCAGCGAGCGACAGCGTCGAATCGGTCGCGCTCCTACTCGATCGCGGAGCGGACCTGAAGGACGACAAGAGCCGGGTGGGCAACTCGGTCCTCTCGCTGGCCGTGGAGCGCAACAAGTATCCCGTGGCCAAGTTCCTCATCGAGAAGGGAGCCGATCCCGGATTCCGCAAGGAACGTGGCATGACTCTGCTGCACCTGGCCGCCTGGAGCGGCGGTCCCGAGATGATCGACCTGCTCGTCGACGCGGGGATCTCGCCGAACGTCCGGACGGAGGACGGTTGGACCCCCCTCCTGTTCACCCTGTCCGGGAACAACCCCTCTGGCGCGAGGGCCCTGCTCAAGCGGGGCGCGGACCCGAACTACCGGATGGAGGGACGCGACGCGCCGGTGGTCATGGCCCTCAAATTCGGCGAGAAGGAGCTGGCGCACCTGTTGCTTTCTTCGGGGGCTTGCTCCCAATCGTCCAACAAGGAGGGACGGACGCCGCTCCACTTCGCCGCCGTGTTCGGCTATTCCGACGTGGCCGCTTCCCTTCTGGCCAAAGGCGCGCAAGCCGGTGCGAAGGACGCCACGGGAAGGACCGCCATGGACTACGCGCGCGCCTACGGCCAGGTCAAGACGGTCGAAGCGCTCTCCAAGGCCTGTCCAGAGCCTTCGAAGGAATGCCTGGAGCCGCCGGTCCTCACCCCCCCCTCCCGTGATGGGGAAGCCGTGGTGACCTACCTCGGGCACAGCAGCTGGGCCGTGCGGACCCGAAACCGCCTGCTGATCTTCGATTACAGCCGCCCCGGAGACATGGGCGACACGCCGTCCTTTCGCAACGGGTGGATCGTCCCGCAGGAACTCGAGGGCCGGCGCGTCATCGTCTTCGTCTCCCATGCCCACCGGGATCACTATTCCCCGGCCATCTTCGACTGGAAAAAGGCCATGCCCGGCCTCGTGATCGTCACGGGTTTCGACCCTCCGAACCAGACCGGCTACGCCAAGATGGCCCCGCGGACCACCCAATCCTTCGATGGCGCGGAGGTCACCACCATCGCGGCGAACGATGGCGGCGTGGGTTTCTTCGTGAAGTGCGACGGCGTGAGCCTCCTCCACTCGGGTGACCACGCGAACCGCAAGAAGGACTTCTCGGAGCCCTTCAAGGCGGAGATCGATTACCTCGCCGAGAAGGGGCTCAAGCCCGACATCCTCTTCGCGCCCGTAAGCGGCTGCGGCTTCGGCGACGTGGAGGCCGTGCGATTGGGCGTCTACTACACCGCCGAGAAACTGGCCCCAAAGGTTCTTTTCCCCATGCACGCCGGCAACAGCGAGACCGCCTGCGCGCTCTTCGCAAAGGAAGCCGAGAAAGCGAAGCTGACCGTCCCCATCGAAGCGCCGAGGTTTCCCGGCGACAGCTTCGAGGTAGCGGGGATCGCAAGGGCGAAGTGAATCCGGGGAAACGCAACTCCGCGGAAGGTGCGATAGGCGGAAAGGGATCTTCGAGTATCCAGGCGAAGGAGGAAATGGCGATGAGCAGGATGGTGGAGATCGCCGTCGGGCTGGCTCTGATCGCGTGCTCCGCAATCGGCCAGCCGAAGGGGCCAGCGGACCCGACCGACCGGAAGCTGAAGGCGAAGATCGATCTCCTCGCATCCAAGATCGTCGCGAAGGAAGGTCCCGGCTTCTCTGTGGCCGTGGTCAAGGACCAGAAGATCCTCCTCTGCGAGGCCTATGGACTGGCCAACGTGGAGACGGGAACGCCCATGACAACCGAGACGGTTCTCAACGTCGGGTCCGTTTCCAAGCACTTCACCGCCTGGGCCATTCTGCTCCTCGAGCAGCGGGGTCTGCTTTCTACGGCGGACGACGTCCACAAGCACCTGCCCGAACTGCCCGGTTACGGGTCGCCGCTGACCCTCGCCCACCTGCTGTACCAGACCAGCGGCCTGCCCGAGTACCTGAAGCTGTTCAAATACGCCGGGCTATTCCCCAGCGATCACCGCACCTTCTCCGATGTACACGAAATCCTCAAGGCCGGGGCGGGCCTGGAATATCCTCCAGGGACCCGGTGGAGCTATTCCAACACGAACTACGCCTTGTTGGCGGAGATCATACAGCGGCGAACCGGGCAGACCTTCAGTGCCTGGATTCAAGACAACCTGTTCGGACCTCTCGGCATGGGCCGCACGCGAGTCCCAGAGAGCGAAGTGGCGATCGTGGAGGACCGGGCTGAAAGCTACTGGTGCTCCGAGGGGGCTCTGAAGAAGTACATCACCAACGCCCGTATCCCGGGCCCGACACTCGTCTACACCAGCGCCGCGGACATGGCCAGGTGGATGCTGAACTTCAGGAACAATCAGATCGGCGGGGCGGCGCTCTTCGAGAAGCTCTGCACACCCGGGAGGCTGACCAGCGGCGAGGAGGCGCCCTACGCCATGGGTCTCGCCCAGGGCCAATACCGAGGCAACGCGACCGTCGGCCATGCAGGTTCGGATGCCGCGTTCGTGTCGGACATGACCTATTGCCCACAATCCGATCTCGGCGTCGCGGTCCTGTGCAACAGCGCGAACATCGATCCCCTGGAGGTTCGCAACGCGGTACTCGATCTTGTGCTCTTCGGCGAGACGTCCTTGAAACGGACGGAAAGCAAGACCCGGGCGGCGCCGCCCTTCCCTTCCGGGGAAGCAGGAGCCCTCCGGGAGCGGCTGCTGGGCACCTACCGGCTGGAAGGCGGCGGCGACCTTGTCTGCCTGTCGGTCGATGGGGAGGAGACTTGGGGGACCTACCTGGGGCAGGGAAACGTCCGGCTCATTCCCAAAGACGGAGGCTCGGTGTCCAACGCCGAAGGGGATATCGTCGTCCGGGCTCTTGCTCCGGAAGCCGGGCCTGCGGAGAAGATCGAGCTGAACCTGAAGGGGACTCTCCTGACAGCCTCGCGGATTCCCGAAAGCACGAAGGAGCCCGCAGGGCCCGCCGCGGTGACGGGCCTCTACTACAGTCCCGTTCTGGGAGCCGTGTACTCCATCACAAGGGAGGATGGCCGGCTCAAGGTTTCGCAGCGCAGATCCGTGGGTACGCACGACCTGGCCTGCGCGGGCAAGGACATCCTCGTCTGTTCCCTCGGTGAGCTGAGGCTGGCCCGCGATGCCGCCGGCGACGTGACGGGGTTTACCCTGTGGCACGAGTCAGTGGGTGGCTTTTCGTTTTCCAGGGTTTATTTGGGAGGGAAACCGGCCCGGGGGTGAGGCGCTCCTTTGACGAGGCGCTTCTCGTGCTTCACGCCCGCGGCCCATGAACATTCGGGGGAGGAAGCCATGACCGAAGAACAGCCCCTCATCAGCGTCGCGTTTCATGCTTTCATGCAGGAAGCGCCGGGCCACTCGAAGGTCTGGGGTGAGATGGTTCAAGGACTTTCCGCGGCGAGCGCCCTGGACAAGAAGACCTCCGCGCTGGCGTACCTGTCGGTTCTCGCCGCGGTTGGCTTGCAGAGCGGGGTGCCTTTCCATGCGAGGGCGGCGAGGGAAAACGGCGCCTCCCGCGAAGAAGTGATCAGCGCCGTTCTGCTCGGGCTCCCCGCCGCGGGCCACGGGGTCACACGGTCCCTGCCCGCGGCGCTGGAGGCCTACGATGGGTCCTGAAACGCCTCCAGGACACTGACTCGGTCTGCGCGCGAGTCGCGGAGGCTCAAGGAAAAGTACCTTGAAGGGTCCGCCGGGAGCCAAGGCCAGCGAGCACGGCAGATTCTATGGAGTAGGACTGGAAGGGGAAGGCGTGAGGGTATGAACCCAATCGGTACAAGATCAGGGAACGCCTTGGAGGGCGACATCGGAGGCCAGAGAGAGAATGTCCTTTTCGCCGGGCATCCTTGGCGGTCCCTCCTCGTGGTGCTCGCGGTCCAGGCCGCGTGCGTTGCCCTCGTGGCCTCTTTCCTCTACGGCATCCTCAATCTGCCGAACGAAATGAAGGACTTGACGGCCCCGAGCACGGCGGCCCTTTTCGCGGTGAGCCACATCCTCGCGCACGTCCTCGTGCCCTATTGGCTGAGAATCCCTCCAGGGAAACGCTCGTTTCCGAAATCTCTCGACGACATCCGCCTGACCAGTGTGCGGCCCTTTTTCAAGCTGCTTTTCCTGACGCTTTCCTGCGAGGAGAGATGACCCATGAAACCAATCGCCTCGATCTTCGCCGTTCTCGCTACCCTGGTCACCCTGGCCTCTCGTCGGCAGAGGAGGCCCGCCCCGGCGATCGGGGGGTCATCGAAAAGACGATCCGCGACTCCATCGGCTGGGCCCTCACCAAGGACCGGCCTCTCGCGGAGAGCGTGATCGCCCGCGACGACCGGCTGTTCATGTTCAACCCCGATTCCGAGATCACGGTCGGCTGGGACCAGTGGGTGAAGAGATTCGACTTCTGGATGGACCCGCGCTTCAAGGCCACCAAGATGGAGATCCGCGAAATGCGCATCGATGTGTCGCGGTCGGGGGACGTGGCCTGGTGGTCGTGCATCCTCGACGATCTCGGGGAGTGGGACGGCAGGCCCATCGGTTGGAAGGACACGCGCTGGACCGGGATCCTCGAAAAGCGTGCGGGCCGGTGGCTCATCGTGCAGATGCATTTCTCCTTCGCCTCCGACAAGGTCGTGGCCGAGGCCAAGGCCCGACTGCAGTCGCAGGGGGCCGACGCGGCCCAGGCGGCGCTCGACTACGCCGAGGGCTGGTTCGATGGGGACGCCGCCAGGGTGGAGCGGGTGCTCCACCCCGAATTCGTGCGGCGCATCGCCGCCGTCACCGTGGCCGGGGACGATTTCTTCTGGCAGCAGGATCGAGAAAGGTTTCTCGAAATGACGCGCCAGGGCGGCGACAAGGCCACGCCGGCGGACCAGCGCCAGATCAAGGTGACCGTGCGCGATCTGGCCCGGACCACCGCGACGGTGCGCGTCGATTCGGCCTACCACGTGGAGCACCTGAGCATGGTCAAGCTACGCGACCGCTGGCAGATCGTCAACGTCCTCTGGGAGAACGTGCCCAACGACAAGAAGGAGGCACCCATCGACTTCCGCGTCCTTGCCGACTACGCCGGGACCTACCGGAGCGAATCCGGGGCCATCTGGCAGGTGATCGTCGAGGGGAGCCGGATCTTCCTCAAACCGGCGGACGAGCCCAGGATCGAGATCTTCCCAGAATCCGAGACCGAGTTCTTCACCAAGGGCTACAAGTCGGGCGTGACCTTCGTCCGCGAGGCGTCGGGGAGCGTCACGCGGCTGGTCAAGCGCGTCAACTACCGCGACTTCAGCTTTGACAAGATCGAGTGATCACGAGGGGCGTGGGAGGGGTGGTCCATCCAGCAGAAGAACACGGGGGTCGCCAAGGTGGGGAGGTCCTCCTGGAAACTGCCGTCCTGGAAATCGGATGGAACGAGGCGGACCTTCGAATCGAAGGCGAGAGGGTCCGAATCGTCGCCTTGAAGGGAACCATTGGCCCATGAGAAGAGTAGAGTCCCACGCCCAAGTGCTCTCCGACTTTGCCGCCTTCAACGGTAGAGTGACTGTGGACGTCGGTTGCGGTACAGGGGACCTCGTCCGCTGGATGGCCTCCCAGGGCGCTCGGGCCGTGGGCCTCGACGCCTGGGGGATGATCACCAAGGCCCTGACGGCCTCAGCAAGCGGCGCAGAGAGGTTTTTCGCGGGGGCCGCTCAAGCGCTTCCCTTGAGAGATCGGTGTGCCGACCTCGTTTACTACGTCGCAAGCTTCCACCACGTCCCGCGGGATGATATGCCCACGGCCCTTCTGGAGTGCGAGCGGATCTTGTCCCCATGTGGGGCAGCCTATTTCGTGGAGCCCGTGGCGTGCCCTGGAGCGTATTCGGAGGTCGTCCGGCTCCACGAAGACGAGTCGAAGGTCCAGGCGGCCGCTTACGAGGCCCTTCGATCCGCGGGCGCGTATGGGCTGAAAGAGGAGTTCGAGTCCTTCTATTACATCGAGAGGTCTTTTCTGGATTTCGCCCGCTTGATGGAAGTCTTCGAGGAGGACCCGATCCGCAGGGACCGCATCCTTCAGGAGGCACGCCGAGTCACCGAGGGGTTGGCCCGAAACGGCGGTACAACCTTCGAGAAATTCCGATTCCGCTCCGTGTGCAGGCTCAACGTCTTGAGAAAACATACGGCGCAGAGGGGTTGAAATGGGAGATTACACGGCGATTCGGAGAACTTTGATCCTCACGTTTCTGCTTTCTGGGCTGGCCTCAGGCGCGGCGGACCCTCCCCTCACGGCTCCGCAGGTAGTGGCCCGGTGCGCCGCGGCCATGGGCGGCGCCGACAGGATCGCCGCCGTCCGCACCCTCCGCATCCAGATGACTCCCGCCGCCAAGCCGAGGACGGTGACGCACGAGATCAAGCGCCCCGACCGGATCCGCAGCGAGTCCGCCGACTACATCCTCGTCTTCGACGGCAAACGGGCCGGCTACTTGAAGGGCGCTCCGCCGGAGGACGGGAGAGACCCCGGCCCGAAGCTCCTGCCCGAAGAAGAGGGTCGGGACTTCGAGCTGGACATCGCCTTCCTTTTTCCAGCGTTTTTCGACCACCCCGCGCGATACCTGGGCATGGAGTCGTACGAGGCGAAGCCGCACCACAAACTGGCGGTCACGCTTCCCCTGGGGATCCGCGTCATCTACTGGCTCGACGGGACCACCTTCCTTCCCACGCGGATCGTGGGGGAGATTTCGATTCAAGGGTCGGTGGCGCGGGTCGAGCGAACCCTTCAAGACTACGTTCCCGTGGAGGGTCTTCTTTTTCCGCGCACCATGACTTCCAGCGGTTGGGCATTTACGGGCCGGGCCTCCGTCACGAAGGTGGAGATCAACATCCCGTTGGAGGACGGCCGCTTCGAGATGCCCGGGGAGGCGCGGGGAAGGATCGGGCAGGAGGGGCCATGAGTGTTCTTCGAAGATGGAGAGGTACGGCGGCCTTCCTTGTCCTCGCCGCGGGAACCCTGCTTGCGGGTGGGGTGTGCGCATCCGCCCAGGCCCGGCCGCCGCGGGCGGAAGTCGTGTCCTTGGGCGGAGGGCTCCACAAGGTCCGCGTGGAATGGGTGAACATCCTGGCTCTGAAGGGCCCCGAGGGGACCCTCCTCGTGGACACGGGCTTCCCGCAGGCTCAGAAGGCCCTGGAGGAGCAACTGGAACGGATCGGCGCCCGGGAGGCCCGTTACATCGTCAACACCCACTGGCACTTCGACCACACGGCGGGCAACGGGAGTCTGGGGAAAGGGGCGGTCATCCTGGCCCACAGGTCCGTCCTGCCCCTTCTTTCGAGCGGCCAGACCCTTCTGGGGGAGAGCCACGAGGCCCTTCCGCCGGAGGCCAGGCCCCGCCTGACCTTCACGGGGGAGGTGGGGTTGGACCTGAACGGGGAGCGGATCCGCATCGTGCCCCTGACGGGAGGCCACACGGACGGGGATTCGGTGGTCCTCTTCGAACGCGCCAACGTCCTCTTCGTCGGCGACGTCGTGTTCCAGGGGCAATTCCCCTTCGTGGACGTGGACCACGGGGGCTCCGCCCTCAGGCTCCCCGAGGTTCTGGAGAGGGTCCTGGACCTGGCGCCTCCCGGCGCCCGGATCATCCCCGGCCACGGGAAAGATCTCACCGCCGAGGAGGTTCGGGCGTATCGGGCCATGCTGCTTCAAACCATCGACGTCGTGCGCCGGGAGTGGGGCCGGGGCCAGACTCCGGCCCAAATCCAGGAGGCCGACGTCCTCAAGGACTGGGCCGCGTGGGACGGCTCCTTCACGCGGAAGGACTGGATCGACATGGTCTGCCGCTCCCTGGCGGAGGGGCCGATGCCCTGACCGCCCGCCCGACGCCGTCCGCGGCTCGGACCCCGGCGCGCCCGTCCCCCGCTACTTCTTCTCGATCTTGGCGAGCACGACGGCGAGGGTCTCCTCGAGGAGCCGGCGGGCGTCGTTCTCGAGTTCCGTCGCGGCGCGTTTCATTTCTTCGACGAAATCCCCATCGAGGATTCCCGGCAGGTTGATGCGCACGTTGAGGCAGGCCCCGCCGACGCACGCGAAGCCCATCTGGGCGCCCACGCCCGCGTCGGAAACGGAGTTCTTGTTTCCCGACTCGGCGGCGCGCCGGGCCAGGGCCATGGCGCGGAGCCCCAGGCGGGCCGTCTCCAAGGGCACGGCCACGGCCTGCTTGAGGCCCGCCTGCAGGGCGGCCTTTCGGGCGGCCTTCTCGGCCTCGGTGCCCTTGGGGAGGCGGAGCGCGTCCATGTAGGCGTTGAAGGCTCGCGTGTCCTCGTCCACCGCTCGGAGGAGCCGGTCCTTCACCTCCTGGGCCTCCTCGGCGGCGGCCGCCATGTCGTCGAAGGCGGACTCGTACCCGGGCTTTCCCACCGTGAGGTTGGCCACCATGGAGGCCAGCGCCGCCCCCAGCGCGCCCGCCAGGGCCGCCACGGAACCGCCGCCCGGGGCGGGGGAATCGCGGGAGACCTCGTGGACGAAAGCGTCGGTGCGCTTCGCGATGAGGGCGTCCTCGGGGACCGAGGGGTATCCGATGACCTTTTCCTTCACGTCGAAGGGGGCCACGTCCCTCAAACCCAGGCTCTGGACGGCCGTCTCCAGGACGTCGTCCACCGGCACGCCCGCCGAACGGCCCTGGCGCCGAAGGTAGAACTTCCCCGTCTCCATCATGGCGGCCAGCGGGACGAGGCCCACGATTTCCGAGCCCGTCACCACGAGGCCCCTCTCGGCGGCGAGTTCGCGGGCCTTTTCCAGGACGGCGTGGGTGGGAGTCACCTTGTAGTCCGTCAGGTTGATGGAGATCTGGGAGCGCCCGAACTGGGGCACCTCCCAACCGATGGCCTTGCAGGCCTTGAAGATGCCGGGCTTTTTCACGGATTCCCCGGTCAGACGATCGGGGTCCACGTCGTTCAGGCGGTAGAGGGCCCGGCCGTCGTACCCGTGGGCCTTTTCGATGTGGTCGAAGAGGTCGGCGGGCGTCGGGGCGACCTGGTCGCACGAGCCGCAAAAGAACTTCCCGGGCTCGTGCTTGAGGATCTTTCCCATGAAGTAGAAGGGCTTCACGTTGCCCGTCCGCACCGACCGCCCTTTCTCGCGCAGTTCGAAGGCGATGTCGGTGGCGTGGTCCTTGGCGCGCGAATTGAGGTCCACGTTGTAGGCGATGAGAAATTCGCGGGCCCCCAGGACGGTGGCGCCGGCCCGGGCGTTGAAGATGGCGGGGCCGAAATCGGGCGCCCACTCCGGGTCCTTGAGTTTTCGGGCGAGGCCCTCGTATTCGCCCCGGCGGATGTTGGCCAGGTTTCGTCGCTCGGGGCGGGAGGCGGCGTGCTCGTACAGGTATACGGGGATGCGCAATTCCTCCCCAACCCTCCGGCCCACACGGCGGGCCATGTCCGCGCACTCCTCCATCGTGACCTCGTTCACGGGGACGAAGGGGCAGACGTCGGTGGCCCCCATCCGGGGATGGGTGCCGTGGTGCTTCGACATGTCGATGACCTCGGCGGCCTTGGCGATGCCCCGGAAGGCCGCCTCCTCCACGGCGTCGGGGGGGCCGAAAAAGGTCACCACCACGCGGTTCATTTCCGCGCCGCGGTCCACGTCCTTGAGCTGGATGCCCTCTACCGACTCGATGGCGTCGGTGATCTGCCGGATCACCGACTCGTCGCGGCCCTCGGAGAAATTGGGGACGCATTCCACGATCTTCGCCATGGATACCCTCCTGGAGTTCCAAAGAAGCGGTCTGGGGGCGCCGTCGCGCCCCGACGGGCGCTCCTAAGAATTCGCTGGTCCAAGTTCCCTCACCCCCCTCTGAAGGCGCGAGAGGGTTCCGGGTTTTCCCATGGCCCAGAGGACGTCGAAGATCCCCGGGCTCTCGGAGCGCCCCGTGAGAAAAAGCCGCACGGGGTGGATGAGCGCGCCGGCCTTGATCCCGCACGCTTCCGCGTGGCGGCGGAGGACCTCCTCCAGGCGGGCGGGCGTCCAGTCGGCCTCGGGGATCTCCGCCAGGCGCTCCGCCAGGGAGGCCACGGCGGGGAGGGCCGCCGGGTCCTTGAGGGCCTTGGCGCGCCCCTTCTCATCGTAGGGAAAGACCTCGGTGAGAAAGGGCCGCATCCACGCGGCAAGTTCCCTCAGATCGTGGGCCCGGGTCTTCAGGACCGCCACGGCGGGCTCGGGGATCGCCGACGGGGCGAGCCCCTCCGCCGCCAGGAAGGGGGGCAGGAGGGATCCGAGTTCGTCCGTGGGGGTTTCTCCTAGGATCTTGGCGTTGACGAAGCGGAGCTGTTCGCGGTCGAAGACCGAGGGGCTCTTTTTCAGGGAATCCAGGTCGAAGCGGCGGAGGATCTCCTCGACAGGGAGGCACGGCTCTTCCCCGAGGTTGGCCCCCATCTGCGCCAGGTAGTTGAAGAGGGCCAGGGGCAGGATGCCCTCGTCCCGGTAGCTCAGCACCGACACCGTGCCGTGCCGCTTGGAGAGCTTCCGCTTGTCCATGCCGAGGATGAGGGGAAGGTGGCCGAAGACCGGGGGGGCGAGGCCAAGCCCCTTGTAAAGGGCGATCTGCTTGGGCGTGTTGCTGACGTGGTCCTCCCCCCGGATCACGTGGGTGATGCCCATGGCCGCGTCGTCCGAAACGACGGAGAGGTGGTAGGTGGGCGTTCCGTCCGACCGGAGGAGGATGAAGTCCTCGACTTCCCCGGGTTCGAAGCGGATGGGGCCCTTGACCACGTCGTCCCATTGGAGGGGCTCGTCGGGGACCGCGCAACGGACCACGAAGGGCTCGCCCGAGGCGGCGCGGGCGTCGGATTCGGTCCGATCCAGGCCCCTGCAGCGCCGGTCGTACTTCCACTCCTCCGGCTTCCCCGCGGCGCTCCTCCTCTCCGCGAGCGCTTCCTTCGAACAGAAGCACCGGTACGCGCTTCCCGCGTCGAGGAGACGCCGGGCCGTTTCCCGGTACAGGTGACTCCGTTCGGACTGGAGGAAGGGACCTTCGTCCCAGGTGATGCCGAGCCAGGCGAGCCCGTCCAGTATGACCTGGGTCATCTCCGGCGTGGAGCGGGCCTCGTCCGTGTCTTCCACCCTCAGAACGAAACAGCCTTCGTGCCTTCGGGCGAAGAGCCAGTTGATGAGGGCCGTGCGGGCTCCTCCCACGTGCAGGTACCCCGTGGGAGAGGGGGCGAAGCGGACGCGGACGGACATGGGTGCCTCCGGTCGGATGGAAGAGAGGCCCCGGCGGGCCGGGGCCTCCGCCAAGGTAGCACAGGCGGCCCTCGGAGCCAACCGGCGGGCCGGAAGCACGGGGGCGGCTTGGCGTGTTGTAATGGGTTGCGGAGGCCGCATGAGCAGGATCGGTGAATTCGGTGCCGGCAGGGGGTGGGCCGCCGCGGCCCTCCTCCTGTGGGCTTCTTGGCTGGCGGCTCAAGAGCCGATCTCCACGGGGCTGGCCAGGGGAATCGCCCTGTTGGAAGAGGGTCGCTACGAAGAGGCGGCGGGAGTCCTTGGGAAGGCCCATCGCCAGGACCCAGGTAATCTGCGCATCGCCATCGCCCGGACCAAGGCCTTGCTCGAGGCGGCGCGCTGGCCGGAGGCACTCGCCTCGGCGGAGGAGCTCGCGGGCCGATTTCCAGATGACCCGGAAGCGGCTCTCCTCCAGGGCGATTGCCGGCTCTATGCCTTCGATCCCGCAGGGGCGGGGGAGGCCTACCAGCGGGCCTTGGAGGACCGGCGTTGGGGCTCCACGGCCCTGACCAAGGCCGCCACGGTCTTCCAGCTCCGCAGGGACGAGGAGGGCCTCTCCCGTCTCCTCTGGGGGGGCAGGGTGGAGGGAACCCGGGTTTCCCCCAACGTGGAGGCCTCCTCCGCCCGCCTGGATCCCGAGTCCTCCCGCAGGGTGGATCGCCTGCGCGCCCTGTCCGCCCGGCTCCCGGATTCCGAGGAGCTTCAAGACGAACTCCGGTTGCAGGAAGCCCTCGCTTCCCGCGGGGGGACGCTCGTCTCCTTCCCTTCCGAGACGCCCTCCCTCGCGAGGGTCAGGGAGATCTACCGGGAGCCCAGCATTCCCCTCCGCCTCAACGGAACAAGGGACACGTGGATCGCCCTGGACACGGGAAGCGACTCCCTCCTGCTGAACGAAGATCTGATCCGACGGCTCAATCTGCCCGTTCTCTCCGAAACCACCGCCGAGGGATGGGGATATCGGGGGCGCCGACGGACCCACGTCGTGCTCGTGGAGAGCCTGGAGGCGGCGGGCCTGCACATCCAAAGGCTTCCCGCCCTGGTGAACGTCCGGGACAGCGAGTTCTGGAGCAACAAGGCCGGCTACATCGGGCTGGGGCCCTTCCTGGACGGGGTGGTTCTCTACGACCGGCGGAAGGGCCGTTTCGGTTTGTGGCCCTCGGGCACAAAGCCCCAAACCCTTCTCGGGGAGCGCGGGTTCCCTCTCCCGGTCCTGTGGCACCGGGGCGTGCCCATCGTGCCGGTCCTCCTCCAGGGGCGAGGTCCCTTTCCCTTCCTTCTCGACACCGGGGCCCCCTACACCCTTCTGAGCTCTCTGTACGCTCCCCGAGTTGGGATCCGGGTGAACTCGGGCAAGTATGGGAAGCTCTATGGGCTGGGACAGTCGGGAGCTTTCACGTCAGGAGTCGCCGAACAGGTGAGGATTTCGATGGGGCCGAAGAGCTACGATCGGCGAATCATCTTCGTGACGGACGTGCCCCAGCGGTTCCCGGTGCCTCTGTACGGCATCCTCGGCAGGGACATCCTGAACGACTACCGGATGGTCTTCGACGGACCGGGTGGGCAGGTCGTCCTTCAGGCCTACGACGGGGATTGAGGCGGTCCGGCGAACCTCGAGAGGAACGGAGGCGGGGGATGGACCGGAGCCGTCGCGTGGACGCCTCCCCCCGTTCGCGCGTTTCCCGACGTGCGACCCAAAAAAAGGCGCTCCCCGGGAGGGGGGTCCCGGGGAGCAGTACAAGAGGAGGGGGATCCTCATGGGAAACCGATCATTCGCCCCGTTTCCACCCTGGAGGGGGGCTCCCCGGCCTTTCGGCCGGGGAGCTTTGAGAGGAGGGGGGATCCTCTTGGGAAAGCGTCTCGTTCGCCTTTCGGCCTCCTTGCCGTTTCAACGGCTTGGGACTACTCCTAACAAAGCAAGGGGTGTGCCAATTCCCCGCGAAATGGTCAGGCTTCGAAGGAGTGACCGCACCCGCAGGAAGTCTGGGCGTTGGGATTCTGGAAGACGAAGCCCGAACCCCGCAGGTCGTTGACGTAGTCCACCACGGTGCCCTTCAAATAGATCAGGGAGGTCTTGTCCACAAAGACGGAGAGCCCCCCGAAGTCGTACACCTCGTCGTTTTCGGAGGCCTTCTCGGCCAGGGAGAGGTCGTACTGGAATCCGCTGCACCCGCCGCCCACGACGGCGATGCGAAGTCCCGATACCTCGCGGCCCTCCGCCTTCCTGAAGCTCTTCACGGCCTCCACGGCCTGTTCGGTCAGTTCGATCATCGCTTCCTCCTCAGAGGCCCAGCCGTGGGCCAACCGAGTCCGGGAGAGCAACCCCGGTGCCACGGCCGGAGCGCCCGTTCTTCTTCCGGGAAAGGAACCCTCCGGATGGGCCCTCGAACCCCGCGGGACGGGCGTTTCACCAGGGGGAAAGATGGAAGGGCCGCCGAGTCCTCCCTGTTTCACCGCGAAATCTGTTGTTGCATAGGTGCAACAAAGATGGGCAAGTCCCCACGTGGCGTCCGGAGGCCCCCCCGTGCTAGAAAGACTGAGCTTCGAGGGAGGCGGAATGACCAAGAAGTTCAACCCCGCCGAGGTAGGGCGCCTGGAAAGCCCGGAGAGGCGCCGGGCCATGCCGCCGGCCGGAATCCTGCGGAAGATCGGCCTGAAAAGGGGAATGACCTTCGCGGACGTGGGAGCGGGCACGGGTTTCTTCAGCCTCCCCGCGTCCCGGATCGTCGGTCCGTCGGGCCGCGTGGTGGCCCTGGACGTCTCAAAGGAGATGCTCGAGCACCTGATCGCCAAGGGCCCCCCAGGCTGGGTGGAGACGAAAATCTGCGGAGAGGCCAGCCTTCCTCTTGCCGACGGGGCGGCCGACCTCGTCCTGGCTTGCTTCGTCCTCCACGAAGCGCAGGACCCGGTCGCGTTTCTCCGCGAGCTCGGCCGGGTGGCCAAGCCCCGGTCCCCCGTCGTCGTCATGGAGTGGTCCAAGATCCGGCAGAAGGAAGGCCCCCCCTTCGAGCACCGCCTGCACCACCACGACGTGGAGGCCTTGATCCTCCAGGCCGGACTCTGCTTCCGGGGGATGGAGTTCTACAACCCGAGCCAGTATTTCGCCTTCGCCTTCCGGAAGGAACCGGCGTGACGGGCCCGCTCGAAGCCCTGGCCCGGGACCCGAGGGTCCGGGTGCGCCGCGGGGGGCCTCCGGATCCCGAGGGCACCTGCGTCGTGCACTGGATGCAGAGGGCCCAGCGGGGGGTGGACAACCCGGCCCTCGACGTGGCCGTCCGCGCCGCCGACCTCCTCGGGCTTCCGGTGGTCACCTTCTTTGCGCCCGTGCCCTTCTATCCCCACGCCAATGGGCGCCACTACGCCTTCCTGGCCCAGGGAGTTGGGGACGTGGCGGAGGCCCTTCGGGCGCGGGGGGTGGGGTTCGTATTCCGACCCTATCCGGACCACCGGCTGGCGGCCTTCTGCGAGGAGGTCCGGCCGGCCCTCGTGGTGGGCGACGAGAACCCGCTCCGGGAGCCCGAGCGGTGGCGCCGCCGGGCCGCGGAGGTTCTCCGGGTCCCCCTTTGGACCGTGGATGCCGATGTCATCGTCCCCTCGGCGCTTCTCGAGAAGGAGCAATACGCGGCGCGCACCCTGAGGCCGAGAATCCAGAGACTCCTTCCCGCCTTTCTCGAACCGGTCGAGGATCCGCGGCCGAGAGTCCGCTGGGAGCCCCGGTCCGGGCTCTTCTCGCGACCGCACGAGGACCCGTGGCTCGAGGGCTTCCCCATGGACCGCTCGGCGGCCCCCGTTTCCGGCCTCGTCGGTGGGACCTCCCGGGGGATGGCCCTCCTCGACGCCTTCGTCCGAGAGCGCCTGGCGGGCTACGGCTCGGGGCGGAACGACCCGTCGCGCCGGGCCACGAGCCGCTTGTCCCCCTACCTGCACTTCGGCCACATCGGCCCCCGCACGGTGGCCCTCGCGGTGCGGGAGGCGGCCGCACCCGCTCAGGACCGGGAGGCCTTCCTGGAGCAGCTCATCGTGCGCCGGGAGCTGGCCGTGAACTTCGCGGCCTTCAACCCCCGCTGCGACCAACTCTCCGGTTGCGAGCCCTGGGCCCTCAAGACCCTCACCGCCCACGCCGGAGACCCCCGCACGCATCTCTACGGATCCGACCGGCTGGAAGGGGCCGACACCCACGACCGCCTCTGGAACGCCGCCCAGACCCAGATGGTCCGGACCGGCTGGATGCACGGCTACCTCCGCATGTACTGGGCCAAGAAGATCCTCGAGTGGACGGCCTCGCCCGCGGAGGCCTTCGAGATCGCCGTCCGCCTCAACGACCGGTACCAGCTCGATGGCCGGGATCCCAACGGGTACGCGGGCGTGGCCTGGGCCGTGGGCGGCAAGCACGACCGCCCGTGGCCTCCGAACAAGCCCGTGCTGGGCCTGATCCGCCCCATGTCGGAGGGGGGCTGCCGCCGCAAGTTCGACGTGGAGGCCTACATCCGGGGCGTCGAGGAGGGACGGCTGTGAGGAGGGATACGGCGAAACGCCAGGGATTGTAATCCGTCCCGTCGGGGCGGGTCCCTTCTCAGATAAACGGAAAAGCGGCGACGGTGGCGGGGTATTCGCCCGCCGGACCGGCCACGAGGATCCGGGCATCTTCCTCGGCGCCCAGGGCGGGATGGAGGTAGGCGAAGGCGCAGGTCTTGCCGACCAGGGGAGAGAATCGCGCCGAAGTGAGCGGGGCCGCGTCGCGCCCTTTGACCCTCACGGTGTCGCCCGGTTCCACGGGACCGTCCACGAGAAGCCCGGTTCGGACCCGCTTGAGGCTCCCGTACGTCCGGACCCGTGCGACGATCTCCTGCCCCAAATAGCACCCCTTGTCCCACGAAACGTGGCCGGGAAGGCGGGCCTCGGGGAAGAGGGTCTCCTCCGTGAGGTCCGCCCCGAACCTCGGCAGGCCCGCTTCGGTGCGTGCCGTCTCCAACAGGTCCCATCCCGCGGGCAGGGCCCCCGCCGCGGCGAGCGCGCGCCAGAGGTCGCCGGCGTGGGTCCGGGGACAGAGGAGGTCCAGTCCGGGCCGGCCCGTTCGGGGAACGCGGAGGATCCGGACGGGCGCTCCTCCGAAGGAGGCCGTGGTGTGGCCGCAGGGGGAAAGCCCCGCGCCGTCCGTACCCAGAACGGCCCCCACGGTCTCGCCGGCCAGCGGTCCCTGGACGGAAAGGAGGGAGGAGCCCTCGGTCCAGTCCGAGACCGCCACGCGGGAGGAAAGCCGGTATTTCAGGAGCCTCTCCACCAGGAAGGAACCCAGGCCGGGCTCCCCTTCGAGCAGGAGCGAATCCTCCGTCGCGAAAACGCGGACCTCGGCCAGGATGTGGGAGCGCCGGTCGAGGAAGCAGGCATGGGCGCCCGTGCCGGGCAAGAGGTCATCCACCCGCTGGGTGACGAGACCGTTGAGGAAGCGGCCCCGGTCCTCCCCCGAGAGGGTCACCCGGGTGTGGTCCGAGAGATCCAGCAAAACGGCGGACCGCTCGAGGGCCTCGTATTCCTGGTCGAAGGGGCCGTAGGCCGTGAGCCGCTCGCGGCCGTAGCGGGCCCGGAAGTTCGCTCCGCGCGCCTCGTGAAATCCCCGGTCCAGTGCGTCCATGGCTCCGCGCTCCTTCCCCTATCCGCCCTTCCCGGGCGGCGGGAGAGGATGAAACAGCTCGGAACGCGGATGCCTTCCCGGAGCGGTCAGGACTCCTGTGCGTCCACGGTCTCCAGGATGCGGATGTTCCTCCGGGCGAGTTCCCTCAGAAACTCCTCGTAGACGGGGCCGGCGATGGCGTCTTCGGGGGCCACGAGGCCGCGCTCCTTGATGAGCCCCTTCCCGATGAAGACGGCGGAAATCGCCGCCGGAAATCCCGTGACGCGGCCCATGCCCGAGATGCCGCTCACCGGGTCAGGCCCTTCCCACATGTGGTAGGTGATCCGGACGGGCTTTCCCCCCCGGATGCCCGTCACCGTGTTGTACATGACGCAGACGTCGCCTTCCCCGGGACGCGGCTTCAACCGGGGTTCGATGCAGGCCAGGAGAACCTCCCTCGGAACCACCCGGGCGCCGTTCACCTCCACCGGTTCGAGGTCCAGAAGTCCGCACTCCTTCAGCGTTTCCACGCCGCCCCAGTGGCCCGGCCAGCGGACCGTCTTCTCGGAGAATTCCCTGAGGCCCGGCCGGGTGTAGATGAAGCTCGGCATGCCCGGCGTGACGGCGCACTCGAGGACCTCGTCCACCCCGAAGCGGTCGAAGCGGAAAGTCTCCCGGTCCGTGGCCGCGTCCACCTCCACCTGCTTCCCTCCCTTGAGGACGAAGAGCTTCACGTTGTACTCGCGCAAAACGTGGGAAAACGCCCAGGTGATCATGTACCGCAGGGGGTGGTTGGCCGCCGCCTCCTTGGAGGGGATGCCTCCCACACGGGCGATGCAGGTGTGGGCCTCGTCGAGTTTCCGGATGGCCTCCCCGCAGGTGAGGTTCGAGAGCCCCGGGGCGAAGCCGATGCCGTCGAGAAAGGTCACCCCGTTTCGAAGGGCCGTCTCGTGGAGGTAGTCCCCGTAGGCGTAGAGGTCCATCCCCTCGGGCAGGCGCAGACCCTCGGTCTCGTACAGATCGGGGCGGAGGTGGTACTCCTCCAGCATGTCCACGTGGTGGACCCCCGCCTCCAGGACCGCCTGGGCCAGGGCGTAGGAGGTGTGGCGGTCGGGGAGGGTGGACACCACCACGTCGTAGCGGACCGCGAGCCGCTTCACCGCGTCGGCCTCGGCCACGTCCAGAGCGTGCATGGCCACCTTCGGGCTGTCGAGCCACCTGCGCGCCGCGTCCAGGGCGTCCAGACGCCGGGCGGCCAGCCCCACCTGCTCCACCGAATCTTCGCGGACGAGGTCGTAGGCCACCGCCCGCCCCATCTTCCCGTTCCCGCCGAACACGAGGATCTTCATGGGGCACCGCCTTTCTTCGGGTTCCTGGTTGCCCGCATTCTCTTCCCGTGGAGACGTTGGGGTCAAGGGAGAGGGAAGCCGGGAAACAGAGAAGCAGGGAAGCCTGAACGGAAAGGGGGGCGGTTCGAGAGGCGAGACGTGGCCGGGGGACCGGGACGCCGCGCCCGCCCCCCCTCGGGCCGGAGTCCACTCCACCCCGGTCTCCCTGCGTCTCTCCCACCCTGTCTTTGGGCTCCCGCTTCCTCGCTCCCCTTTCAAAATCAGGCGGTTTCGGGTAGGATGCGGCTTTCCGGCAAGGGACGCCGGGACACTTCGAGGAAGGACTCCCCATGGCCAAGCGCGACGAGAAGGCGATCACGCCCCGCGGCGAAGACTACAGCCAGTGGTACCAGGACATCGTCCTGAAGGCCGAGCTGGCGGACTACTCCCCCGTGAAGGGGTGCATGGTCATCCGCCCCACGGGCTACGCCCTTTGGGAAGCCACCCAGCGGGCCCTGGACGGGATGTTCAAGGAGACGGGCCACGTCAACGCCTACTTCCCCCTCTTCATCCCCATGTCCTTCCTGTCGAAGGAGGCCGAGCACGTGGAGGGCTTCGCCAAGGAGTGCGCCGTGGTGACCCACCACCGCCTCGGCGCCAAGGAGGGCGGGGGCGTGGAGCCCTCTCCCGACAGCGTCCTCGAAGAGCCCCTCATCGTGCGGCCCACCTCCGAGACCATCATGTACGCCATGTACGCCAAGTGGATCCGCAGTTACCGCGACCTGCCGCTCCTTTTGAACCAGTGGGCCAACGTGGTCCGGTGGGAGATGCGCACTCGCCTCTTCCTGCGGACGACCGAGTTCCTTTGGCAGGAGGGTCACACGGCCCACGCCACCCACGAAGAGGCGTGGGAGGAGGTGGTGCGCATCCTCGACATTTACGCCCGCTTCGCGGAGGAGTGGATGGCCGTGCCCGTGATCAAGGGCGTCAAGAGCGAGTCGGAGAAGTTCGCGGGGGCCCTCCAGACGACCTGCATCGAGGCCATGATGCAGGACGGGAAGGCCCTCCAGGCGGGGACGAGCCACGACCTGGGCCAGAACTTCGCCCGGGCCTTCGACGTGAAGTTCCAGGACGAGAAGGGCGAGTGGCAGCACTGCTGGCAGACGTCGTGGGGCGTCTCCACGCGTCTCATCGGAGCGCTCATCATGGCCCACAGCGACGACCAGGGCCTCGTGCTCCCGCCCCGCCTCGCCTCCACGCAGGTGGTCATCGTCCCCATCTACAAGGACGACGCGGGCCGGGCGCGCGTGCTCGAAGCCGCGGGAGCCCTGAAGTCCCGCCTCAAGGAGGCGGGCTTCGGCGCGGTCCTCGACGAGCGGGACACGGTGAGCCCGGGCTTCAAGTTCAACGAGTGGGAGATGAAGGGCGTCCCCGTCCGGCTGGAGATCGGCCCGAGGGACGTGGACCAGGGCGCGTGCGTGGCCGTGCCGCGGGTCCCCACGCGGGACCTGCGCGACGGGGAGAAGCGCCAGAAGGAGACGGTCCCGCTGGAGCGCGCGCCGGAGGTCCTCCGGGGCCTCCTCGACGACATCCAGAAGGCCCTCTTCGCGAGGGCCCTGGCCTTCCGCGAGGAGCGGACCCGGCCCGTGGACGACTACGCCGACTTTAGGGAGCGCATCGAGGGCGGCGGCTTCTTCCTGGGACACTGGTGCGGCTCGGGCGACTGCGAGGCCCGCGTGAAGGACGAGACCAAGGCCACGCTCCGGTGCATCCCCTTCGGCGCTCCGGCCGAGGCGGGGAAGTGCCTGGTCTGCGGCGGCGAAAGCCCGCGGCGCGTCATCTGGGCGCGGGCGTACTGATCGAAAGGTGGGAGGCCTCTCCAAGGCCGAGCGGAACGTCCTGCGGCGAATGCCTTTTCAAGGGACGGAGTCGCGCTCTGGAGAGCGCTCCTTCGCGGAGTCCGTCATGAGCCCGTCCCCCGACAAGCCCCCCCGCCTCCGACTCCAGAAAGGCCGCCTGAAGCGGGTCCTCTCGGGCCACCCGTGGGTTTTCTCCAACGAACTCCAGGAGGTTCCGCCCCTGGAGCCCGGCTCCCTCGTCCACGTGGACGGGCCGGGCGGCGAGCCCCTCGGCGTCGGGGCCTACAACCCTCGCACCCTCATCGCCGTGCGCTGGCTCGCACGGGGGGCGGACGCCCTTCCCGGCGACTGGCTCGAAGCGAGGCTGGCCGCCGCGGCGGCCCGGCGGGACGCGGTCTATCCCGGGGAGGCCTGCGCGCGCCTCGTCTTCGGAGAGGCCGACGAGCTCCCCGGCCTGATCGTGGACCGGTACGGGGATACCCTGGCGGTCCAGGTCCTCACGGCCGGCATGGAGGCCCTTTCGGACCGCCTCGGTGCGGCCCTTCGGTCGCTCCTGAACCCGCGGCGGATCGTCTGGAAAAACGACGCGCCCTCCCGCGAACTGGAGGGCCTGCGCCGTGAGGTGCGGTGGGAGCCCGAGGGCGAGGCGCCGGAGGTGTCCGCCGAGTACCTGGGCCTGCGCTTCGAGCTCGACCTCGGCGCCAGCCAGAAGACCGGCCTCTTCCTCGACCAGCGCGAGAACGTGCGGGCCTTCCTGAAGCGCCTCCCTCCCGGAGCCGACGTGCTCGACGTTTTCTGCTACCGAGGCGCCTGGGGCATGGCGGCCCTTCGCGACGGGGCCGCCTCCGCCGCCTTCGTGGAAGCCTCCCTCTCGGCCTGCCAGGCGGTGGAAAAGGACCTGAGCCGAAACGGCCTGCCCGAGTGCGAAGTCCACAACGGAGACGCCTTCGATGTCCTGCCCGCCCTGAGGCGGGCGGGGCGTTCCTTCGACGCCGTGGTCTGCGACCCCCCCGCCTTCGCCAAGTCCAAGAAGCACCTGACCGAGGCCGAAAAGGCCTACCGCCGCCTCAACGAACTCGCCTTCTCCCTCGTCCGCCCGGGCGGCCTCCTCGTCACCTGCTCCTGCTCCTACCACGTGGACCGCGAGACCTTCCGGACCCTCGTGGCCGAAGCCGCGGCGCGCTCCCGGCGCAGGGCCCACCTGATCGAAGCCCGGGGGCAGGCGCCCGACCACCCCGTCCTCCTCGGCTTCCCCGAGGGCGACTACCTCAAGGCCCTCTTCGTGAGAGTGTTGTAAAAGGGTTCGTCTCGAGAATCTGTGCCACGCCGATATTGGATTCACTTTCGCAGCGAAGCGGAGAAAGCGTCGTCCCGGCGCCGGTGGGCCGGAGCCCCAGCCAGGAAGCCGAGGCGGCCGCGACGCAGGCGTACCGGGATGTGCGTAAGGAGCGAGACGCCGAAGACTGACGACGCAATCGGTCCGACGCGGCCTGCCCCACCCTTCGAGACGCACAGATTCGCAAGGGGAGCCTTGAAAAGGCCTGAAGTCGAAGCTCCTCCCTCGGTTCGCGGGGCCTTTCGGACGGGATCTCATGGAGGGCGGCACTCGGCGCTTTCGCCCGCGCTCCTCTGCTACAATCCCACCGGGGAGGTCTTTTCCGAATGGCCAACGAGACGACGAAGGTCATCTACTCCATGGTGGGCGTGGGCAAGCTCCACGGCCCCAAGCAGGTCCTGAAGGACATCTACCTGGGCTACTACTACGGGGCCAAGATCGGCGTCATCGGCCTCAACGGCTCGGGCAAGTCCTCCCTGCTGCGAATCATGGCGGGCCTGGACACGGAAATCCTGGGCGAGGTCCACTGCTCCCCCGGCTACAGCGTGGGCTTCCTGCCGCAGGAGCCGAAGCTCGATCCCGACAAGACGGTCCTCGACGTGGTGAAGGAGGGCGCCGCGGAGACGGTGGCCCTCCTCAAGCGCTACGACGAGATCAACGAGGGCTTCGCGGACCCCGACGCGGACATGGACCGGCTCATCGCCGAGCAGGGGGAGGTCCAGGAGAAGCTGGACGCCCTCGGCGCCTGGGACCTGGACGCCCGCCTGGAACTGGCCATGGACGCCCTCCGCTGCCCCCCCGGCGACACCCCCATCGGCGTCCTCTCCGGCGGAGAACTGCGGCGCGTCGCCCTCTGCCGCCTCCTCCTCCAGAAGCCCGACATCCTCCTTCTGGACGAGCCCACCAACCACCTCGACGCGGAGACCGTGGCGTGGCTCGAACGCCACCTCCAGAACTACGAGGGGACCGTCATCGCCGTCACCCACGACCGCTACTTCCTGGACAACGTGGCGGGCTGGATCCTCGAGCTGGACCGGGGCCAGGGCATCCCGTGGAAGGGCAACTACACCTCCTGGCTCGAACAGAAGCAGGAGCGCCTGCGGCAGGAGCAGAAGCAGGAGAGCGACCGGCAGAAGACCCTCCAGCGCGAGCTGGAGTGGGTGCGCATGGCCCCCAAGGCCCGCCACGCCAAGGGCCGGGCCCGCCTGAACTCCTACGAACAGCTCCTCTCCGCCGAGCCCGAAACCACCTCGCGGGAGCTGGAGATCTACATCCCGCCGGGCCCGCGCCTGGGCGACGTGGTGGTGGAGTTCGAGAAGGTCTCCAAGGGCTACGGGGACCGCCTGCTCGTGGAGGACCTCTCCTTCCGGCTTCCCAAGGCGGGCATCGTGGGGGTGGTGGGCCCCAACGGGGCGGGCAAGACGACCCTGCTGAAGCTCATCACGGGCGCCGAGCGGCCCGATTCGGGGACGGTCCGGGTGGGCGAGACGGTGAAGCTGGCCCACGTGGACCAGTCTCGCTCGAGCCTCAGGGACGACCAGACTGTGGTGGAGGCCATCGCGGACGGCTACGACACCGTCCAGCTCGGCAAGGTCCAGATGAACGCGCGGGCCTACTGCGGGCGCTTCAACTTCACCGGGGCAGACCAGCAGAAGCCCGTGGCCGTCCTCTCCGGAGGCGAGCGCAACCGCCTCCACCTGGCCCGAATGCTCCGCTCCGGCGCCAACCTCCTGCTCCTCGACGAGCCCACCAACGACCTCGACGTGAACACGCTCCGGGCCCTGGAAGAGGCCGTGGAGCGCTTCGCCGGGTGCGCCGTCGTGGTGAGCCACGACCGGTGGTTCCTGGACCGGGTGGCGACCCACATCCTCGCTTTCGAGGGGGAGAGCCGGGCCGTCTTCGTGGAAGGGAACTACCGCGACTACGAGGAGGACCGGAAGAAGCGCCTCGGGGCCGCCGCCGAGCGGCCCCACCGCATCACCTACCGGAAGCTCACGCGCTGAGGGAGCCTGTTACGGGCAGGCGGCCGGAGAGGCCGCCACCTCCGCGTCTCGCGGCGCGTCCTGGCCTGGACAGCCCGAGTCGTAGGTTCCGCCGGGCGTCCCTCGCACGAGGTAGTAGAACCCCCCTCCGACCTCCGGGGTCTCGCCGTCGGCGGCCTCCGCGTTGGGCGAGTCGTTCTCCAGGCAGGCCAGGAGGCTCGACCCGAAGTCCCCTCCCGAGGAGAGGAGAAGGCCCAGGTCGCCCTTCACCACGTCGTAGGCGGAGACGCCCGGGGCCCGGTCCCAGGACAAGGCCCCTCCCTGGGCCAGTCTCAATCGGGCCACCACGGCGACGGCGGGAGGGAACTCGTAGGCCCCGATGTCCGGGGCGCAGTCGAAGGGCCGGGGAGATTCTTGCCCGGGCACCGAGACGGCGTGCAGGGGCGGATGGAAGGGGACCGGGTGCTCGGGGTCGGGAAAGGGGAAACCGGGCGGGCCGGAGAGGTCCGTGGCGGCGGCGTTCCGAAGGGGGCTTCCAAGGAGGGGGCGGGGGTCGGAGGCGCCGAGGTCCGTCAGGCCGGGGTCCGTTCCGTAGAGCGTCCCCGTCCACTGGGCCGGTACGTTCGTGGAGCCCGTACGCACCCAGTTGCTGCGTCCGGCGATCTGCTCCCCGTCGGTCCACTCGGCTTCGGCCGTGCGGAGGAGGTTCGGCGCGCCGCCGTCCGCGCGGCAGAAGACGTTGTCGTGCATCTCCACGCTCTGGATCCCGTCGAAGATCCGGAAAACCGCGCTCGTGCCCGCCACCACGGTGTTGTGTACGAAGCGGTAGCGCCCGTTGCTCTGGCCCGTGCCGTCCCCCCCGAAGCGGACCACGAAAAAGGTGTTCCTCTTCCACAGCACGTTCCCGACGACGTCCGAATCCTCGCGAACCAGGCCCTCGCTCCATCCGTCAGGCGCCCCGTAGGGGTCGGGGCCGATGAGTTCCAGCTCGTGGTAGTAGGCCCCCTCGATCCAGTTGGAGACGATCTCGTTCCGCTCGGCCCGGCTCTTCACGTTGTTGCCGCCGGTCCCGTCGTGGACGTAGCAGTGGGCCATGCGGAAAACGCTTCCCGGATGGTGGACCTCGTCGGTGGCCACGTAGATCTGGTGCTGGCTCGTGCCGTTTCCGCAGTGGTCCACCTCCACGTGCTCGAGGGTCAGGGACCCCGATCCCTGGTCGGCGCCCAGGATGCCGTGGGCCGGGCAATGGTGGACGCGCACGTCGCGCACGGTGAGGTCGTGGGCCTGGTGGTAGAGGCCCCGGAAGGAGCCCCCCGTCACATCGAATCCTTCAAAGACGTAGTGGTTCGCCCCCGCTTCGGGGGTGTCGGGATCGGGCGTCGCGAAGGTGACGGTGTTCGTGCTTCCCGACAGGACGGGCCGGTTCCCGGCCACCCGGATCCCCCGGATCACGATCTTCGCCTCGGGGGAGCCGGGCCGCTCGAAGACCACGCCTCCCGGGTAGGTGGCGTTTCCGTCCACCTCCACCACGTCGCCCGGATTCAGGAAATCCGCCACCGCCTGGAGGTTCGGGTAAGGGCGGCCGGGGCCCACGAGGTAGGTGGCGGCGGGAAGGGGCCATGCCCAGAGGAGCGCCAGGAACCAGGCAACGAGCCGGAGCCTCCCGTCCCCTCCCATGGGCGCCTCCCTCCTGGATCAATCTCGTCCCGGTCCGTGGGCCCTTCAATGGGTCCGGGCGCTTGCTCCCAAGCGGCCGAGGGGGGAAGGACAGGGGGCGGAACGGGGGCGAAACGCCCGCCCGCTCTCGCCTCGCGCGGCCTCCATCGAAGCGAAAAGGGGAGCCCGGCCCGCGGGGCTCCCCTTTCGAGGAATGCGAGGTTTTGTGACGCATGTCTCAAACGGCGGGGAGGAAAACCTGGTCCACCACGTGGAGGGTCCCGTTGGCGGCTTTGACGTCGGCGCGGACGAGCCGGGCGCCGTCCACTTTCAACGCTCGGCCCGTGACGGCCACGGTGTGTTCGGAGCCCCGCACGTCCCTCACCTCGTCGAGGAGGGCCAGGGTGCGCGAAGTCACGGCGCCGGAGACCACGTGGTTCAGAACGAAGGCGCGGAGTTTTTCTCGGTCGGCGAAGAGGGCCTCCACCTGCTCCTTGGGGAGCTTGGCGAAGGCCGCGTCGCTCGGGGCGAAGAGGGTGAGGGGGCCGCGGGTGTTGAGGGCTTCCTCGAGCCCGCTGGCCTGGATGGCGGCGGACATGATCTTGAGGTCCGCGGCCTTCTCGGCCTGGGCGGCGATGGCGGCCGCCGGTACGACGATGGGCCGGAGGGGAAGGTCGATCCGGGGCAGGTTCCGATCGCTGTCCGCCGTGGGATAGCGCGCGCCGACGGGAACAAGGACCAACGCGAGGAGCGCCAGACCTGCCGCGACGGTGAGGGTTCTCTTCTTCATGGCATCCTCCTCGGGTACGAGTTCCGGAGGGCCCCCCGGCGGGCCTCCACGAGGGCCCCACCGGCCAGTACGCCTGAGTGCTGATGGGTGAAACGCAGGGCGCGCGAAAAAGTTTCCAAGGGCGCCAACGTGGAGAATTTTCTACGGCGGGGGAAGGCCCGGGCGAGACAGGGAGACGGGGGGAAAGGCGGAAGGCAAGAGGGGCATTTGGGATTTCGGATTTGGGATTTGGAATTTGAAAAACTAGGGACAGCCACCTATTTTCCCAGTTCCAAGAACGCAAGGCGGAAGGGGCATTTGGGATTTCGGATTTGGGATTTGGAATTTGGGAAACAGGCGAAAAGCAAAGAGCGAAAAAGCAAGAGGCAAGAGGCAAACCCATAAAGAGGGGGGTCTGCGAAGCGGCCGATGCTCGCATCGGCCGAGGGGATGGTCCTTGCAGGCAAGGACCGCTAGGGGGAGGATGGCCTTCGAAGGCGGGCGGCCACAGAGGGCCGCCCCTGCGAGAGATCGGCGTCGGGCGACGCCTCCCGCAGAACAGGATCCGCAGCCCGCCCGGAGAGTGATTCAGAGATCGCGGCCAGGGAGGCCGCCTGCCAGCCGCGGGGTCGTGGGGAGACCGGCGCTAGCCGCCCCAGGTCCAGAGGAGGGAAGTCTCTCCGCCGTCGGGGTTGAGGAAACGGAACAGGACGGCCACCCCGCGGGGGACCTGGTCCTTGAGCCCCGCGCCCTTGAGGACGAGGCGGTCCTCGCCCTTGTAGGTCACCCCTCCCCACTCGGTCCCCCCGAGGAAGACCCGAACCCCCTGCTGAAAGCCCGCCCCCCGCACCACGATGCGGAAGGGGCCGGACTTCTTCGAGAGCGAATCCACCCGCGGCGGCTCGGCCTGAGTCACCGTCACAACGGCCGTTCGGCTGTCGGCGTGGCCCAGGCCGTTCGTGACGCGCACCCAGTAGGAGGCGTCGGCGGAGAGCGGGGGCGTCGTGAAGGAGGGGGACTGTCCGCCCTGCGCGGGCGATCCCGTATCCCCCGAGACGCCCTCGTACCACTGGTACTCGAGAGTCGCCTGTCCCGAGGCGGCCACGAACAGGGAGGCCGTCTCGCCGGGGGCGATGCGGGCGTCGGCGGGCTGGAGGGTGATGCGGGGCGCGCCGGGCGCGGGCTCCCACCCCGCCAGCCGCGCCAGGAGCCACCAGAAGGCGGCTCCCTTTCGCACGCAGTTCAGGCGCTCCGAGTGGGCGCAATCGCCGCAGAAACCGCAAGCCTGGGCCAGGTCCGAACTGGGGTTCGCCGCCGTCCACTCCTGGGCCCAGTTGGCGTCCCCCCAGGGGTTCCCGTCGCCGTCCGAATCGTACTCGCACCCGTCGGTGCCGTAGAGGGAGAGGTAATCCGTCGCCCCGTCGGGGTCGTAGCTCTCGATGTCGGCGAAGTCGAAGAGAACCTTGCCGCGGGTCTGGCACCAGGCGCGGATCTGTTCGTTTCGCGCGTGGAGGTTGCCCTCCGAACCCGTGCCGTCGAGGTGTCCCGTCATGTACACGAAGCGCACGGCGGGGTGGGCGGCCTCCAGCGCATCCATGGCGTCCAGGTAGGCCTGGATGCCCTCCGTCGTGTTGTCGCTCACTCCCCCGCACCAGGACCAGACCACCACGTTGCGGTCGTTGCCGGGCAGGGCCAGCATGGCCTCTGTAGCGTCGCGCCAGGTCAAGTCGCCGTTGTGGCCGAGGTCCTCGGCGCCCCCCGCGTTGCCCCAGGAGTCATTCAGGAACACGCCCGGCTCCAGCCCCCAGCCCGTGGACTCGAAGTCCCAACGCGGGTCTCCCGAGGCCCTCAGAGCCTCCATGCCCGTCACCAACTGGCTCCCGTGGGAGGTGTGGCCGTACCCGATGCGCAGGCTCTGGCGGGCCTGGTTCAGGGCCTCCGCGGGCACCGCCGAGAGGTCCGCGCACGTGTGGTCGGCCACGATGGCCTGGGCCCCCGCCGCCAGCGACGCGAGGCAGAAAAGCGTGACGATCAGCCGCTTGCCCATGATCCACCCCTCCCCTCGAATCGTGCCGCGGACAAAAGATGGTCCCTTTCGAAGCGGGAGGCAAGAAAGGATGAAAAACTAGGGACAGCCACCTATTTTCCCAGTCTTAAAAACGCGAGGCGAAAGGGGCGTTTGGAATTTCGGATTTGGGATTTGGAATTTGGGATATAGGCGAAAAGCAAAGAGCGAAATAGCAAGAGGCAAGAGGCAAACCCACAAAGAGGGGGGTCTGCCCAGCGGCCGGGGCTCTCATCGGCCGAGGGGATGGTCCTTGCAGGCAAGGACCGCTGCGGGGAGGATGGCCTTCGAAGGCGGGCGGCCACGGCGGGCCGCCCCTACGAGAGACCGGCGTTCAGCGACGCCTCCCGCGGAACAAGACCCGCGGGGCGGGCCGCTCGAGGACGACGACGGCGCACGGCGGCGGCCCCGGGTGCTCCTGGCGGCTCACAATCTCGAAATCCGCGGGGATGGGGGGAAAAACGGCGTCCCCACCGAAGCGCCCCGGCACCTCGGTGAGGACGAGGCGGGCCGCAAGGGGCAGGGTCTGGGCGAAGAGGTCCGCTCCGCCGATGACGAACACGTCGCCCTCCTGCTCGGCGTAAGGCCCCAGGGCCTCCTCCAGGGAATGCGCGAGGCGGGCGCCTCGGGGCGCGAAGGACGAATCGCGGCTCAAGACCACGTTCTCGCGCCCCGGGAGGGGCTTTGCGGGAAGGGACTCCCAGGTCTTGCGGCCCATGAGAACGGGGCGGCCCCAGGTGAGATCCCGGAAGCGAGCCTGGTCGCCGGGGATGTGCCAGGGGATCCGGCCGCCGGAGCCGAGGGTCCGGTCCTGAGCCACCGCCGCCACGAGCGTCAGCCTCACGGCGGGGGCCTCATTCGAGGGCGTTCCGGAAGGCCCGTAGTTCGTCCACCTCGACGCGCAGGGCGCGGACCTCCTCCCGGAGGCTCCGCGCCTCCTCCTCCAGGGAGGCCAGGCGCTCGAGAACGCTGGGGGCGGGAGGAAGGAGCGGGGCCGCCCCGTCCTCCACCCGGGAGACTTCCGCCGTATCCGGCATCCCCGCGAGGGTGTGGGCCCACCGTGCTTCCTTGCGGCCGGGCTGGCGGGGGAGCCGGACGCAGAGGGGGCCCTCCTCGAGCCGGGAGAGGCCCTCCAGGGTGGATTCGACCTCCGCCACCTCCCGGAAGGAGAAGAGCCGCTCGGCGCGACCCTTGATCTCTCCCGCCGTCTGCGGACCCCGAAGGAGCAGCAGGCACAGCGCCGCCGCCTCGGCCTCCGACAGGTCGAAGGCCTCCCGGAAGCGGTGCTTGTATTTGGGCACGCGGGAATCGGGGCCCGAAACCACCCACAGGAGGTGCTTGTCGCGCAGGCCGTGGAGGGCCGCCTGGACCACCGGCGCCTCGTAGGAGACCACGGGGTCCCGGCTGGACTTCTGGTTGCAGGCCGCCGTCACGGCCACGAGGCTCAGGGGATAGTATTCGGGCGTCGTGACGGACTTTTCGACCAGGCTTCCGAGGACGCGGACCTCCTCGGGCGTGAGCGTGACGCGCATGGGGCCCTCCTCGCGCGATGGTAGCAGAGACGGGGGATGGGGACAAAGAGAAAGGCGGAAGGGGGAAGGGGGAAGGCGAAAGGCGAAAGGCGGAAGGGGGAAGGCGGAAGGGGGAAGGCGAAAGGCGAAAGGCGGAAGGGGGAAGGCGGAAGGCGGAAGGGGAAGGCATTTGGGATTTCGGATTTGGGATTTGGGATTTGAAAAACTAGGGACAGCCACCTATTTTCCCAGTTCCAAAAACGCAAGGCGGAAGGGGGAAGGCGGAAGGGGGAAGGCGGAAGGGGGAAGGGGGAAGGGGGAAGGCGAAAGGGGGAAGGGGAAGGCGGAAGGCGGAAGGGGAAGGCATTTGGGATTTCGGATTTGGGATTTGGGATTTGGAATTTGGGAGAAAAGCGAAAAGCAAAGAGCGAATAAGCGACACAATGCGAAAAGCAAACTCAATGAAAGGGAGGTCTGCGTAGCGGCCGATGCTCGCATCGGCCGAGGGGCCTGCCTTCGAAGGCGGGCGGCCACGGAGGGCCGCCCCTACGAGAGACCGGCGTTCAGCGGCGCCTCCCACGGAAATGCGGCAGGGGCGGGCGCGCTAGGCCCCGGGTTCTTCGTAGGGCAGGACGCACTCGGGCCGGTTGTTGCGGGGGGAGTTGACGAGGGTGGAGACGGGATGGGCGGCCATTTCCCCGCCATAGGGGACCAGAAGGGCCGCCAGGGCCTCCCCCTCGGCGCCGGGGTCGAGCCAGAGGTCCTCGGCTTCGGGGGGCAGGATCACCGGCATACGGGCGTGGAGGGGGGCCATGAAGGCGTTGGCGGCGGTGGTGACGATGGCGCAAGAGAAAAGCGGCTCGCCCTCGGCGGCCTGCCACTGCTCCCAGATCCCCGCGAAGGCGAAGACCTCCCGGCCCGCGACGCGGATGAAGTAGGGGACCTTGCGGGAGGGACCCGCCTTCCACTCGAAGAACCCGTCCGCGAGGATCAGGCACCGCCGCTTGCGGAAGGCCTGCCGGAAGGCGGGCTTCTCCGCCAGGGTCTCCCCGCGGGCGTTGATGAGCCGGTTCCCGATGGAGGGCTCCTTGGCCCAGGAGGGCACGAGGCCCCACTGGAAGGCCCGCAGGACCCGGTTCCCGTCCTCCTTTACCACCACAGGCACCTTCTGGAGGGGCGCCACGTTGTACGAGTTCTTCAGCCCCTCGGCCTGAAAGGCGGCCCCGAAGAGGGCGGCCAGGGCCTGGGGGTCGGCCTGGGTGGTGAAGCGGCCGCACATGCCTCAGCCCCCCAGCGCTCGGAGGACGAGGAGGACGAGGACCGCCGCGCCGGCGGCCAGGATCGTGAGGCACCCGCACCCGCCGCCCGCCGCACGGCCCAGGGCCGTCCGGAAGGCCGCCCGCGCCACGGCCCCGCCCACGGCCGGAGCCGCGGCGATGGCCACGCGCGCCGCCGTCTCGCGCCAGCGGGCCGTCTCTTCCTGGCGCAGCTGTTTCTCGAGGACCGCCTGCCGCACCGCCACCCGCTCCCGGTACTTCATCTCCTCCCGGGTGCGCACCACCTCCAGCTCCTCCGTGGCCGGGACGAACTTGAGCCGCGACTCGCAGAAGTCGCAGACGACCTCCGTCTCCCCCATGGGGATGTCCAGCGGCGCCGAGCAGTTCGGGCAGTGGCCGTGCTTCGCTTCCACGGTGTCCTCCGAGGGCATCCTACAACGGACCGGGCCCAATCGCACGCCCGCGATCCGCCGCTTGTTCCTGTGGGAGGCGTCGCCAGACGCCGAGATTCATCGTGCCGGCCGCCCTCAACTCCTGTGGCGTGGCCGCCCCACGCCGATCTCTCGCAGGGGCGGCCCTCCGTGGCCGACCGCCTTCGAAGGCCATCCCCTCCTTTTCCGCCTTTGCTTGCAAGGGCCGGCCCCTCGGCCGATGCGAGCATCGGCCGCTACGCAGGCCTCCCTTTCAAAGGGGTTGCTTCTTGCCTTTACTGCTTTTTCGCTCTGTGCTTTTCGCCTTTCTCCAAAATTCCAAATCCCAAATTCCAAATCCCAAATGCCCCTCTTGCCTTCCGCCTTTCCCCTTGAACGGCCGGGCCGGGAGGGTACAATAAAACTACATCGCATGAACGCGCACCGGGAGCGGATGTTCGGGGGGGGACGGCTCCGGGCGCGGCCTGCATAAGGCGGAGCTGCGCGGCCGGCGAAATGGAAATAAGGAAGATTCGTAAAAAGCGGCCAAAGAGAAGGGCCGTAATCACCATGAAACAGATAGCAGAACCCCCGGTCACCAACCCGCCTCGAAAGGCCCCCCGAAAGTCCGCCGCGGACTCTCTGCCGCGTGTCCTGGAGCCCCCCGGCACCTACTCCCCCAATGGCGGAAAGAAGCTCCTGGACTGCGTCCGCGAGGCCATCCGGTCCCGCCACTACAGTTACCGGACGGAGGAGACCTACTGTCAGTGGATCCGCCGGTTCATCCTCTTCTTCAACAAGCGCCACCCGCTCGAAATGGGGGAGGGGGAGATCAACACCTTCCTCTCCTACCTGGCCGGCAAGCGGAACGTCAGCGCCTCCACGCAGAACCAGGCCCTGGCGGCCCTGCTCTTCCTCTACCGGGAGGTGCTGGGCCGGGAGGTCGGCCAGCTCGAAGGCGTCGTGCGCGCCAAGCGCCCCGCGAGGATCCCCGTGGTCCTGAGCCGCAGGGAAGTCCAGCAGGTCCTCGCCCAGATGGAGGGCGTCCCCAGGCTCATGGCCGCTCTGCTGTACGGTTCCGGCCTGAGGCTCACGGAGGGGCTGAGCCTCAGGGTGAAGGACCTGGATTTCGACCGGGGTGAGATCACCGTGAGGGCGGGAAAGGGCAACAAGGACCGCATCACGGTTTTTCCCGCGGCGATCCGGGGCGAGCTGAAGGAGCACCTGGAGAGGGTGCGGGCGGTCTACGAGCGGGACCTCGCCTCCGCCAGCACGGGGGTCGCCATGCCGGAAGCGCTCGGGCGCAAGTACCCGAGCGCCGCCAGGGAATGGGGATGGTACTGGGTCTTCCCCGCCTCGGCACTCACACGGCACCCCCGGAGCGGCCGACTCGTGCGTTACCACGCGCACGAGTCGGTGCTCCAGAAGGCGGTAGGACGCGCGGCGAGGAGGGCGAAGATCGCCAAGCACGTGACTCCCCACATCTTCCGCCACTGCTTCGCCACGCACCTGCTGGAGCGCGGCCAGGACATCCGCACGGTGCAGGAGCTTTTGGGGCATTCCGACGTTTCCACCACCATGATCTACACCCACGTCCTCAACCGGGGCGGCCTGGGAGTTGTCAGCCCCGCCGACGACTTGAGCGGGGTCCTTTCCGAGGCCGCGGAACGTTCCGAAGACGAGCACGCCGGGGGAAAGGGGAGGCGGGAGGAAAAGGGTGCACGTTGAGCAAGTTGAGCGGGCCAACGCGTCGGGCCAACACGTCGGCCTAACGCGTGTATCGAGTTTATGGTAAAATTGGCAGGGGATTGTCGGTGAAGATGGTAACGGAAACCGGTTGTGCTAGGCCGCCGCTGATCGCGCTAACCCGCCGCCTTGCGGCCTAACTCGTCGGCCTAATATGCGTTAGGCGGCATGAGGCAGCATATGCCTAAGAGAAGCAGGTCCATCGGGTCGTTGCGCAAAGAACTCGTGACAAAGGCGCGCGAGGCGGCCTTGTCTGCGATCCGCGTGTTCAATGATCCACAGGTCCAATTTAAGTCCGAAACATTCACAGTCCTTATGATCATCGCCTGGACCTATCTATTGCACGCATTCTATCGAGGAAAAGGTATTGAATACCGGTACTATCGACAGGGCCCCAAGAGGAAGATCTTCGACCACACGAAGCATGGGGCCTACAAGTACTGGGAACTCGAGAGATGCCTAAACACCGACCAAAGCCCAATTGACTCAAATACCGCTAACAACTTGCGCTTCCTAATCGGCTTGCGGCACGAAATCGAGCACCAGATGACACGGCTGCTAGACAGCTACTTGAGTGGGCGCTATCAAGCCTGCGCCATGAATTTCAATTACTATATCAAGGCGCTGTTCGGTACGAAGTACGGCTTAGATCATCAGTTGAGTTACTCGATTCAATTTGTTGAGCTATCCGAAGAACAAATCGCGGGCAAGAGGCCTGAGTGCGAAATCCCTGCGCGGCTAAGAGCATATGTTGCGGAATTCGATGGCAAACTCACGCATGAGGAGTACAACAGCGAAAGATATTCATTTCGCATGCTTTTTAAGCGGAAACTGGTTAACAAGCCCGGCCAGGCTGATAAGGTTGTTGAATTCATAAATCCCGACTCTGACTTGGCGAAGCAGATCGACAAAGAGTACTGGGTTAAGAAGGAAGTGGAGCGTCCAAAGTTTCGCGCAAAAGATGTTGTCGCTGAAGTCAAGAAGGCAGGCTTTACGAAGTTCCGCGTTTGTCCTGAACATACGGATATGTGGAAGTCTGAAGACGCGCGCAATCTTGCGAAAGGTTATGGCGTCGACGTACAGGGCAGCTGGTACTGGTATGACTCATGGGTTCAGAAATGCATCTCACTCTGCAAACAGGCTGGCGACAAATATCGGTAGGGCCGCCCAACAACGCAGTGCACACGGACCCAGTCTCGCTGCGGTAGGTTCAGCTTCGAAGTGGGCTTGCTCGGGAGCCCTTAGCAAATGAAGTCTGGGTCCGGTGACTGCTGGCGTTAGGGTGGGTATGGAAAGATGACGAACTCGGCGCGATGGGTTCTGCTATCCGGTCTCTTTGTGGCAAGCGGACTCTTGCCCACCCCCGCTCAAAATGATCCTCCGACCATCTATGTTGTGGAGGGTGCTTGCCCCTATGAAGGGTGCAAATATGGGGAATGGCGGGCCGAGAAACCGGTCATCGTCCGAGAGCAGCAGGACACATCTTCAAATGTCGTGTGTGTTCTTCACAAAGGCGATGGCGTACTCGCGCTTGGCGGTGTGGTAATGACGCGACCGGGCGTCGCGCGAGTATTAAGAAACAAGGATGACTTTAAGGAGGGTGAGCGCTTTCTAATTTACACTTACGAGGGTGAAGGCGTAGTGAAGATCTGGTACCAGGGCCAGATGAGCGAGATTGATACACTTACGCTGTGCAACGCGCAATGCATCAACGGAATCGAATGTTATCGATGGATGGAGGACCCTCCCGATTGTTGGGCCATCGTTGAAAAACATCCGGAATCATCGTGGTGGGTCAGAGTAAAAGGCGCAAACGGCGCCGAAGGCTGGTGCCTGAACGACTATGCCTTTTGCGAGGTCCATGGCTATGACGCATGCCCACCTTAACAAGGCGTTGCAGCAGACCGGTCCCTGAGGTTGCTTCACGCAATGCCCGTTGGGGGAAGTCCGTTGACCCATTTGCCAAACTTGAACCTGGTTGCCCGGGCCGGTGCACGCGGCATTAGCTGGCTTACCAGCTAAGGGGGTGCCCCGCATGGCTTCGAAAGGTCAGCAAACCGGTATGCGTGGCGTGTTCCTGGTCGCAGCCGAGCTCGTGGCACAAGGCTATATTGTTTCGACCACTTCTCGGAACGCCATGGGTGCCGATCTACTTGTAACTGACCAAGAGTGCAAACGAGCATTTTCGGTCCAAGTAAAGACCAACGGTAGACCTGCATCATTCTGGCTCTTGGGCAACAAAGCGAAGGCCGTAGCCTCTACGAGCCACATCTACGTGTTTGTGAATCTCCGCAAGGATGGGTCCGCAGATTACTACGTGGTACCTTCAAAGACCCTGTCCCAGATAACCAACAAACAACCCGTGTCAAATTCGAGGTGGCCATCGTTCCAGAAGCGTGACGCCGAACCCTATCGCAACAAGTGGGGCTGCTTTGAAACGCAAGAGTGAAGCGCCCCCTAACAACGCAGTGCACCGGACCCGGTCTCGTTGCGGCAAGTTTCGCTTCGAAGAAGGTTTGCTAGGGTGGCCTTCGCAAGTACGGCCCTGGTCCCCTGAACGGGGGCGTTCGGCCGCAAGGGAGGTTACGCCAACCATGAAGACAACAGCTTTACTCCTGATGCTACTCGTGCCGGGTATCGCATCGGCACAGGAAAAACCAGCGACGGGCTACGCGCCGGTCAATGGGCTCAAGATGTACTACGAAGTCCACGGGAGCGGCGAGCCGGTCGTGCTGCTCCACGGTTCGTTCATGACCATTACCAACAACTGGACCGGCTGGATCGACGAACTCGCCAAGACGCGAAAAGTGATCGCCTTCGAAATGCAGGGCCACGGCCGCACTGCGGACATCGACCGCGACATTAGCCCGGCGAACCTCGCCGACGACGTGGCGGCCCTGCTCGATTACCTCAAGATCGTCAAGGCGGACCTCATCGGCTACAGTATGGGTGGCGGCGTGGCGATGCAGTGCGCGATCCGCCATCCGGACAGGGTGCGAAAGGTTGTCGTCATTTCGTCCTACATCTCGCGCGACGGCGTGGTGAAGGAAGGGCAAGAGGCGTTATCGAAACTCTCGGCGGAACTTTTCGTCGGCTCGCCCCTCGAAGTTGAGTACAAGAAGCTGAGTCCGACGCCGGACGACTTTCCGACGTTCATCGAACACATGGTTGCCTCGGCTTCCAAAGGGGACAGCATCACTGCCGACAAGCTCAAGGCCACCACGGCACCGATGTTCTTCATTCACGGCGATGCCGACGGCATCCGGCTCGAACACGTCGCGGAGATGTTCCGCCTGAAAGGCGGTGGGACGCACGGCGACCTCGGGCCACGCTCCGCATCGCGCTTGGCCATAGTGCCCGACGCCACCCACGTCACGCTGATGCAGCGAAAGGGCGTGATCGTTCCCATGGTGAACGACTTTCTTGACGCCAAGCCATGAAGAGAAACCGAAAGAAAAGGTGCTGCCACGCGCTCCTGGCAGACAGGCCGAACCAGCCGTTGCACCGGACCGCATCAGGGTTTTTCTCGGTTCAACGTCTCACCAGCCGCCGCGGCAGGTGAACGATGTTTATGACTGCCACGGGGCGAACCATGGATGATCTGCCGCAACCTGTCGCTGAACTGGTGGACTTGCTCGCTTCCCTGCCGTGCACAATCGCTGTGGCGTTGGGTGGATCGCGCGCGCTGGGGTGCAGCGATGCAGGAAGTGATTGGGACCTCGGCCTCTATTACCGTGGCGCGATAGATCTCACGGCCCTCGCGGCGCGCGGCACCGTCTTCCCTCCAGGTTCCTGGGGACGCCTGATGAACGGCGGAGCCTGGCTTCGGTGCGGAGGCCATAAAGTGGATGTGATCCTGCGTGACCTCGACGTAGTCGAGTATTGGACTCGTCGTGCCGAGAACGGTGAATTCGAGAGAGATGCACTGCTCGGTTATCTGGCCGGCATTCCGACCTACACCCTGAGTGCCGAACTCGCCTCGTGCCGTCCGCTCCATGGCCACCTCCCAGCGGCGCCGTTTCCCGCAAAACTTGCATCCGCCGCACCTCCGGTGTGGCGTTTCTGCCGATCGTTTAGTCTGGATTATGCGCGTATGTACGCGCAGCGCCGCAACGCCGCGGGAGCGCTGGGTCAAGCGGCGGCGGCAGTGATGCAAGAGGCGCACGCCGTCATGTGCCAGCGCAGCGAATGGGTGTGTAACGAAAAGCGTCTGATCGAAACGGCGGGTCTCGCGGATCTGCAAGCACTGTTCTCGCAAGTATCCAACAAATCTGCGAATCTCGTGCAGTGGGTCGATCGGATCGCCGATCGACTGGGAGTCCCGAAGGGCGAGGATTCTCCCTGGAAGTAGTGCAAACGCCCAACCATGCTCCGCAACACCCGGCCCCGCCGCCGTCCGTTCGAGCGTCGCGGAGGGGCTGCTCGGATGCTCTTCGCAAGGGCGATCTGGGTCCGGTGACTGCCGGGCGTTGGGGCGAGACGGTAGGCACGAGCTTGGAGAAAGGACAGGGTCCATGATTCACGGCGCAACAAGGGTTCATCGAACTCGCTTCGCATTCTGTAGCCTATTGCTCACGTTCGCGTGGATCGCCGCATGGGCGAGCGCCACGGCGAAACCGGTCGAACCCCAAGGGGAGCAGCCGCTCGAGATGAGTCTTGACCGCGCGGTGGAGGTGCCGCTCGACCGCGAGAATCCAGCGCTGGGCCGCGCTTCGATCCACGCCGAGTTCGGGGCTTCGTTCGACCCTGCCAAGCCGGTCCTGTTCGTCATCGCGGACGCGCAGCAGTTCTATGTGCGGAAAGGCGCCATGGCCGAGCTGCAGAAGAGGCGATTCGGCAGCGCATTCAACGTTGTTGGAATCATCGGGCGCGGCTTCACTCCCGAGTTCATCAGGGCGGCACAAGGGCCGGGGGGAGAGCCGGACTGGGAGAAAGCGTGGGCCGTTTTCTCCGCGGACGAGTGGGTCGAGGATATCGAAACGGTCCGGCGGACGATCGTCGGGGCAGAAGGCAAGATCCTGCTCTATGGACAGTCGGGAGGTGCCTTTCTCGTTCATCAATACCTCGCGAAATACGGCCAGCACGTCGCGCGGGCGGCGACACCCGCCGCGCTGAACCCATTCCTTGTCGGGGAGCTGGGCCTGAATACGGATCGCTTCTGGGAGGAAGTCGGCGCATTCGATCCGCGGCTTCACGCCTTGCTCCGTCAGGCACTGGAAAGGCACGCGGCGGACAGGGCGCGGCTCGTCATGACCCTGCAGAGGCAGAACTTCTTCGTCCCGCCCGACCGGCTGCCAGAAGAGCGGGCAAGTCTCATCCGTGCCCTGGCCTCGGGAGACACCGAAGCCTATGGGAAGGCACGACAGGACTATCAGGTTGAAGCGGTTGGCGCCTTTCTCAATTCCCCTGAGGGAATCCCCATCCGGGTCCGTCTCTTCGAATTTCTCCTCCCATCCCAGGCCCTCGCGCGGCTGGCAGGCGACAAGCTCCATCCAGACCTTGAAAACCAGAGGAACTTCGCGGCCCCTTTACTGGATCTCCACGACAAGCGCCGCATCTGTGCTCCGCGTTGGGACCGGGCCGCGCTGCATCAATTGGATACCGAGGTCCTGGTCCTCGCGGGCGTACGCGACCATACCGTGGACTACCGTTCTTCGGTGGCACTGGCGTACCTATACCCACGGGGACATCTGCTCCTTGTGGACGATGATCACCAGTTTCATCGAATGACCAGCGACGGTACGTACGATGCCCTTGTGCGCTCGTTTCTTGCGTCCGGCGCTGGATCCTCCGAATATGGGGCGGTCCTCGATGCCGCCGACCGGCACCGCTGGCGGGAACCGTGAGGGTGAGACGGACCACGTCGCCCAATGAGAGCCACGGTGGTCCCGAACAGCGATGGCGTGCGGCCGCGGGTCACTTCGCAAAACGGCTCAACCACAGGAAGCGGCCGACGCGCCTGCACTTCGCTTCGGCGCGCCGCCGAGAGCCCCAAGGTTAGGCCGTCGGTATCTTGCGGGAGCAAGAGTACATGCTGTGGAGACTTGGTGAAATCGTCTTCCTGTTCGCATCCCTCGCTGGCTTCCTTGTCGCGGTCGAAGCGGGTTTTCGCCTGGGCGTGCGCCACGGCGACAAGGGAGAGGAGTCGGATAAGGCCCATGTGGATTCTCTGCAGGCCGCGTTGCTGGGTCTTCTCGCCCTGCTGCTGAGCTTCACCTTTTTCATGGCGGCATCGCGCTTCGACGTCCGCAAGTCGCTCGTCCTCGAAGAGGCCAATGCGATCGGCACGACCTTTCTTCGCTCCGAGTTTCTGCCCGCTGACCAGCGACGTGAGGCCAAGGCGTTGCTTCGAGAGTACGTATCATCTCGACTTGCGTTCTACGAGGCGGGCATCGATCCGGCGCGCCTTGACCAAGCGAGAACTGCCACCACACGTATCGAACGAAGGCTCTGGGCGTTGGCGGCTGAAGCGGCCAGCCAGGAGCCACGGTCCGTGCCGGTGGGTCTGTTCGTGGAGTCCCTCAACAACGTCATCGATTTGCACGAAAAGCGCCAGGTCGCGTTCGACAACCACGTGCCTGAAACAGTGCTGTCTCTCTTGCTTGCGGTGTCCGTGGCGTCGTTCGGCCTGCTGGGTTACCGCTGCGGACTCACGCGGCGCCGGAGATTTGCCTCGAACGCCCTCTTTGCGGTGCTCATTGTCCTGGTGCTCACGACGATTCTGGATATCGACCGGCCGCGACGCGGCTTGATCAAAGTATCTCAGGACAGCCTGGTCCGGCTTCAGGCAAGTCTGGAGCGCGACGCGCAGTGACCGGAGCGGCCGTCTCGTGCGCTATCCCCTGCACGGTCGGTGCTCCAGAAGGCGGTAGGCCGTGGGGCGAGGAACGCGAAGATCGCCAAGCGCGTCACGCCCCACATCTTTCGGCACGGCTTCGCCACGTACCTTCTGGAGCGCGGCCAGGACATCCCCAAAATCCAGGAATCGCCCGGCCGCTCCGAGTGGCAACGACGATGATCTCCACGCATGTCCTCACTTGGGGCGGGGGGGGGTCTCAGCCCCGCCGACGATCTGGGGGGTCTTTCCCGAAGCCGTGGACCTTGCAAGACACGAGGGGGACGGGCGGAGGTGACGCCCGAGGAAGACCAACCAAGTTGAGCGGGCCAACGCGTCGGGCCAACACGTCGGCCTGACGCGTGTATCGAGTTTTTGGTAGGATTGGCAGGGGATTGTCGGTGAAGATGGTAACGGAAACCGGTTGTGCTAGGCCGCCGCTGATCGCGCTAACCCGCCGCCCCACGGCCTAACTCGTCGGCCTAATATGCGTTAGGTGTCTGATACAGTATCTCATAGGGAGGGTCCCGTGAAAGGAAAAAGAGTATTTGTCATCACAATCGGTCTGTTGGCAATATTCATTGCCTGTTCGAGTGCTAAAGGAATGAAGGTCACAGAGACAAATGAGCAAGAAGTTCTAAAGGCGGTTGCGGAATCCAAATCAATGACACCTGAAGAAAAGGAAATGGTAGTAGGCTACTTTATGCGCAGTAAGCTTGGCGGCATCTTTGGTGTCATGCCAGCTAATCCTTTGGGAAAAACCGTCAAGCAGATCATTGAAGAGCAAAAGGCGTATGTAGCGGAAGAGAAAGTCAAAGAGGATATGGAGAAACTATTGGCCAAAGAAGCAAAAGAGAAAGAAGAGGCACTTGCTGCTGAACTTCGCAAGTCCCTTTCACTGGCAATCTATGAAAAAGGCTTTATACCTAGTAACATGTACGCAAGCAGGTATGACGACTATATTACCATCAAGGCCGCATATCAAAACACGTCAACAAAGGACATTCGTGCATTTCAGGGCACTGTCATCTTTCAGGACTTGTTCGGCGATGTAATATTTAAGTCGCGCCTGAAGATCACAGATCCTATAAAAGCAGGCGAAAAAGCCACTTGGGAAGGAACTATAAAATATAATCAGTTCTCCGACGAACACAATAAGCTGAAAAATGCTGAATTGAAAGACCTCAAGGTAATATGGGCTCCTCAAACCATCATTTTTGCGGATGGCTCTAGAATCGGTGAAGACACAAGACAAGAGTAGTGGGCACACGACACCTAACAGCCCGTTGCAGTGGACCCAGGCACGCAAGAGTGGCCTTGCTTCGAAGGTGCTCTCGCGTTTGGCTGCCCTTCGCAAAAGAAGTCTGGGTCCCCTGAACGGGGGCGTTAGCCGCCATTCGATTCAAACAGCCCTGGTGTCCTGCTTACTTGGAAGGTTACTTTTATAGGGCATAGAGAAGGAGGGTACAATGAGCCGAAAGAAGCAAACCCACTGGATCGCACTTATGGGCAGGATAGCCCATACCGCTGAGGGTCTCAAATATATTCCTGTAAAGATAACGGAGGGTCCGAACAAGGGGCAGTTCTCGATCTGCCTGGCGAAGTCCAGTTACGAATTTGAAAGCGGTACGGTCCAATTCAAAGTAAAATTGAAAGATCGCGACAGTCAGCTAATGGTCGGGTTCAACCACGGGAGCGGCGAAGAAGTGTACGCCGGCATTGGGTTTGGGGCTACAGCATATGTTATTAGTCTTTTCTCCAATAACAAGTGGGAACCTCTGGCGGGGGCTGGCTTCGGGGAAAGGCCTCCAGCTGATACAGATATAGATGTAGAGGTGCGAGTCAATGGATCACGAATTGATCTCCTCATAAATAGCGTTATCGTCTGCACAGCGTATTACAAGATTAGACCTTGTCAGGTTGCGCTGCTTATGCAGGGCAATAAGGAAATGTTGGTTCGCGGGATCACTGTTCGTCCTCAAAAACCAACTGCTTTCATTGTCATTCAATACACTGACGAGTTCAACGCACTATACAATGAGGTGATTCGGCCTACATGCGAAAGCTACGGTCTGCAGGCCATTAGAGCTGCCGACATTTACTCGACCGGCCAGATTCTAGAAGATATCGTGCGGTCAATCCAAGAGTGCTTTGTAATAATCGCCGATGTGACTCCCAACAATCCAAACGTATTCTACGAAGTTGGCTACGCCCATGGCATGGGTAAGGCTACTATTTTGCTGTGCGACAGAAAGCGAGACAGACTACCTTTCGACATCAGCGGTTTCCGCACGCTGTTCTACGACAACACTATTGGAGGGAAATCAGCAATTGAAAGCACGCTTGCAAAGCACCTACAGGCCCTTACTCACAGGTAGTTTGCAAGGTAACGCGGGGGCGGCTAACAACGCAGTGCACCGGACCCAGTTACGCTGCGGCAAGGTGGCCTTCGAAGCGGGCTTGCTCGGATGCCCTTCGCAAAAGAAGTCCGGGTCCGGTGACCGCTGGCGTCAGGCCTCTTGCAGGCGCACCCAGCAAAGGAGAACAGATGTTCGATCACGTAGTGTTCGGGGTCAGCGACTATGCGGCGAGCAAGGCGTTCTTTGTCAAGGCCCTCGCGCCGCTCGGCATAACGGAAGCCGCTGAGGGGCCGCTCGGCATCGAGCTGAGCGCTCCCGGCGGGATCTGTTCATTGTGCCTCTTCCAAACCGAGGAGACGCCGGCGCATCTGCACCTGGCATTCACGGCCGAAAACCGCGAGCAAGTCGAAGCCTTCTACCGCGCGGCGCTTGAGGCGGGTGGCCAAGACAATGGTGCGCCGGGTCTGCGCCCGGAATACCACGGGAACTACTATGCGGCCTTTGTCATCGGTCCGGACGGGCACAACATCGAAGCGGTGTGCCACGAAAGCGTGGCCTAGCAAGGCCGCTGACCGGACCCGGTCTCGGCTGAATCGGCTCGAAGTTCGCTGGCCCTGACGACGCGATTTCTCCAAACATCTTCCAGCCGGTATCTTCGGGAGGAAGCCGGCGATCTGAACCGGCTGTGGAAGGAGAAGATGGGGGGGCAGTGATCTTTCAAGCCCGAGTGAGGTAATCGAAGAACCGTTGTTGGCTGGCGGAGCTTCGCGCCTCCGCAGAGGCTGAGCGTCAGGCCATTCGAGGTGTGAGAATGTACAAGGCACTCCTGACAACCGTGATCCTGGGCGCCTTTTCTCTCGGGCTTCCTGTGGCTTCACAGGATGGTGAAGAAGTCCAGAAAGAGGACATCCAAAAGGATGTTATCGAGATGATCAAGATCCAGTATCCTCTGCCCGAGGCAGCGTACTGGCTCTCACCGACCTGCGATGCGGAGTCGCCTACAGAAGTCTATATTCCCCGGGATCTTTCGGACGCCTTTGCCGAGCTGGATCGAATGCTTACGAAGGAGTTTCGTGACTACTATGCCAACTCGCCCATGGAAGACACCATAAAGTACCATTTTGGCCTGGGTATGTGGTTGCGGAACAACTGGGGGTTGTGGACCGGTGAACGTTTGGCCGAGTTTTTTGCGGGAATCGGCATTTACCATCCTGATGACATGTCTGGGATTATCCTAGACTCCTACTGGCGCTACCTCAACGGCTCCGACATATGTCTACAGGATCAGGTTGAATTCTATCAGGAATACTGGCGCTCGCAACAAGAGTATTATGAGAACAACCCGTAACAGGTTCGACCGCGCAGTGCACAGGCCCCGGTTTCGCTGCGGCGTACTTGCCCTTGAAGCGGGCTGGCTCGCGAGTCCTTCGGAAAAATAGTGCGGATTCGGTCCTTGCCGGCGTAAGGCGGACGATGCTGGCAAGAGGGTGAACGGACGATGCTGGGAGCGTGCTTGCGGATAGTCGGCGCTTGGGTCGGCGGTGTCTTGGCCTTCGCGGTGTGGCTGGCCGTTGTGCTCATCCGGATGCCCCGTCCCCCTGTGCCGCCGTCGTTGGCGGCCACGCTCACCGCTCCAGTCGCCGTCGCCGCGGGTTTCGGCCTGGGCATGCTCGCAGGTGAGCGTCTCACCCGCCGTCGCCAGTGGGGTTTTCTCCGCGCGTGTCTTTGGTCTTGGGCGGGTGGCACCCTCGGCGTGCTGGCCCTGTATCCGTTAGGAGGTATGATGGCCGGGTTTGGGCTGCTTGCCTTCGCGACCGCCGGCCTGTTCGTTCGGGAGCTTCTGTGGGTGCTGAACCCGCCCAGGGACGCCGAGCATGGCTGAAGCGATGGCCGAGGGCCTTCCCGGCGGCTCGCGGATCCAGTTTCGGCCCTCCCGGCGTCGGGGGGAATCGGAGGACCGATGGACCCAGTCACCCGTTCAGTTCTCACGTGCCCGTCGTGCGGCGCTCAGTCGGTAGAGGAAATGCCCGCCGACGCGTGCGTTTACTTCTTCGAGTGCAAGGCCTGCCGCGCGCGTCTGAGGCCGAAACCCGGCGACTGTTGCGTCTTCTGTTCCTACGGAAGCGTCAAGTGTCCGCCGGTGCAGCGCCAATCGGGCTGTTGCAAGGGCTCCTCCGCGACTTCCTGAAGGTCGCGAGCGGAACGAACACGCCCACCCACGCCTTCGTCCGCTCGGCCGCAAGCGCGCTTCGCTCGCTGGGGTTCCGTTCTCGCTGCGCTCGCCGTCGGCCCTTCGGCGCGGGTGTTTGGAGTCAGTTGGATCGGGGAGTTCATGGAGGCTCTAATGAGGAAGGACGCGAAAAGGCGAGGAAGTCTTTTCATTTCCCTCTGGTTCCTGCTCGGCTTGAGCCTTTCAGCCAGACAGGCGATCGAGCTGTCGAAGGGCCAGAGTCTTTACGTTCCCGTTTACTCCCACATCTACTGGGGTTCGACGCAAAGGCAATACAATCTGGCCTGCACCTTGAGCATCCGGAACGTCGACCCGAGGCATTCTCTGGTCGTCACGCACGTGGACTACCACGATACAGGCGGCAAGAAGATCCGGTCCTATCTCGAGAAACCCGCCCGCATCCCGCCTCTGGGGACGCTGGAATACTACATTGAGGAGAAAGACACCCAGGGCGGTTCCGGCGCGAATTTCATCGTACGCTGGACCTCCCAGGAATCCATGAACGCGCCCATCGTTCAGACCGTCATGATCGGCGTGGAGGCGGCCCAGGGAATATCCTTCACATGCGAGGGACGCGCCATCGCGGAATACGACAAATAGCGGCCATCGGACCGGCCGGTGCGCGCGGGGCCATTCCCCCGGAAAGGGTCCGTGCCTCAAGTCCCGAACAGTCCCTCGGATCCGCGTACAGTGCGGATGTGGATGTGTTGGCCGGAGGTTGGACGGAGTCCCGAACCGGCGACGGCGCGGGTCGTCGGCTCGGCAAGAGCCCCTTCGGAGTTGCTCGACGAGTGCCAGAGCGGAAGATCAAGGCCAAGCGTGGCTTTCCAGGAGGCGGCCATGAAAGGTCTTCGTCTGTTCCAGGCGGCGGTTGTGTTCACGGGCGCGTGGCTGGCGATGTCGACGGGGGTGCCGGTCCGGGCTCAGGGGAATCCATGCGCCGAGGAGGGCGCCGACTGCCGTCCGCTGACGGCGGCCGAGGCGAGTTCGATCAAGGCGCGTCTTATGGCCCTCCAGGCTGCCATGCCGGTACCGGATCCGGCGCGCTTCGCGGCTTCGAAGGATGTCGGGACGGCCTTCACGATGCCCTTCGTCGCCGAGATGGAGGCCGGAGCACCGTTGCTCTCCCGGTCGTGGCCCGGAGGGGCTTTCACGGAGCGCGGCGAGGTCCACCTTCTTTACGAAGGCAAGACCAAGCCCGGAGCGAGATCCGGCAAGGCCAAGAATCCCTGGGAGGAGGCGCAGGAGATGCAGGCGGCCTTGGCCGACCGCGTCGAGGTGATCGCCTGCCTGTTGCCGCACCCCTATCTCGTCGGCGAAGAGGGCGGCCGGTGCGTCGACGTCACCGAAACGGACGCGACCGACGTCGAAAAGACCGCGACTTTCCTCTCCTACCTCCACAGCGACGGGACGGCGCTCAGGGTGGTCTTCGGGGCGCGGACCTGCCGGGAGGAGCAGACCCTGCGGGTGGAGAGTCCCGCCGCGGGCCTGGCGCCCGTGGCGTGCATCGCGCTGGACCTCACCGCCCCCAGCCGGGCCGAGGTGTTGGCCCTGAAGAGCAGAATCGACCGCCGGGCCTTCGAGGCGCTCCTCGGCCCCGTGGGAAGGTGACGGGAGACCGGGGACTGCCCGGCCGATCCGGCCTGGGTGAGGCGGGCGCCCTTTCCCGCCGGCCGGGTTGGCGTATGCCCGCTTGCCCGGGCCGTCTCCGGCCAATGGAACCGGAACAGCACCAAGGAAGCGGGCGGGGGCATCACGGTGCAGGGGAAGGTGGGCGGCTGTTCTCCGCCATGGATGGCAGGGCCTTCGGGCCCTTTTTGGCGCGTGGGTGGAAGAGGGCCTGAAAAGGGCCCTCTGCGGTGACGGTTCAAAACGGCCGTCGGCCGATGGTGTCCGCCATGGCGCCGGCCAAGCGGTCTGGACGGTGTCGAAAGGAGAAGGGCCCATGAACGAATCCCCTCGGCAGGTCGGTCGGCGCCTGATGCGCTTGGGCATCCTCCTCTTTCTCTTGGGGCTCCTGACGGGGCTCGCGGTGCCCGGGTTGGGCAATCCGCGCATGGGCCTTTCGAGCCACCTCGAGGGGCTCATGAACGGCATGCTCCTGGTCATCCTGGGCCTGTTGTGGCACCGGCTCAGGCTTTCCCCGGGCCTGTCGCGCCTCACCTTCTGGTCGGCGCTGTACGGAACCTACGCGAACTGGGCGACCACGCTGGCCGCCGCGGCGCTCAACGCGGGCGCGACCCTGATGCCCATGTCGGCGCTCGGCCGCAGGGGAACGCCCCTGCAGGAGAACCTCCTCGTGTTCGGCCTCGTATCGCTTTCCGTTTCCATCCTGGTCTGTTCCGGCGTGGTTCTGTGGGGCCTGCGCGGCGAGGAGGCAGGGTGATGAGGAAGCCGGCCAGGTCGGGGCGGGGGGAGTTCGGAGAAGGGAATCCCATGCGGCCGATGAGTCTGAGCCGGGTCTTCACGCTCCTGGAGCCGGGCCCCGTAGTCCTGGTGGCCACGCGGCACGGGAACCGAAACAACGTCATGACCATCTCCTGGACCATGGTCGTGGATTTCACGCCGCGGCTGGCCATCACGACGGGAGAGTGGAACTACTCGTTCAAGGCCCTCCGGAAGACCAGGGAGTGCGTCCTCGGCATCCCGGGCGTGGATCTGCTGGACGTGGTCGTGGGCGTGGGCACCTGTTCGGGCGCCGATACGGACAAGTTCGCCGCGTTCCGGCTGACGCCCGTTCCGGCGACGGTCGTGCAGGCCCCGCTCATCGGGGAGTGTCTGGCCAACATCGAGTGCCGGGTCGTGGACTTCGTGAAGCGCCACAACATCGTCGTGCTGGAAGCGGTGGCCGCGCACCAGACCGTGGGGCGCAAGGAGACCCGAACCCTGCACGCGGTCGGAGACGGGACCTTCATCGCAGACGGCCGGAGGCTGGACCGCCGCGCGCGCATGGCCGGCAAGATTCCGGCGGGCCTGGAGGCGTAGCAGGGCCGCCCGCAATCGGATTCTCAGGACGCAAGACGCGATTCGGGCGTGAAGGATGAAGCTCTGGATGGTCGAATTGTCGTGCACGAAGGGTGTCCGCTGGAGCACCGGCTGGCATCCGCGATCCGCTGTGGGAGCGGTGGCCCACGGTGTTCGCCACAAGAGATCGTAATCAATGGCCTGGGTCGTTTTTCTGAAGGGCGTCAATGTCGGTGGCCACAGGACATTCCGCCCCAGTGCGCTTGCGGAGGAACTGCGGCCATATGACGTGGTGAACATCGGTGCGGCCGGCACCTTCGTGGTCAGGAGTCGCGTCCCAAGGAAAAGACTGGAGGAGGAGATCCTGGGGCGGCTTCCATTCGATGCCGAGGTCATGATTCGCGATGCCCGCAAGTTTCTGCAATGGTCCTCCGAGGACCCGTTCGCAGGTCAACCAACGGGTCCAGATGTAGTGCGCTTCGCAAGTGTCGCGGCCAGGCGCCCGGAGGCCATCCCCACGATTCCCATGAATCTGCCTTCTCGTGGCAGGTGGTGCGTGAAAGTGCTGGCGCTGCGCGGCGACCTCCTCTTTGGGCTGTACCGCCGTGAGATGAAAGCGATCCGATTCCTTTCGCAACTTGAGAAAGTCGTCGGCGTGTCGCTGACCACGCGAAGCTGGAACACCGTGCTGGCAATGACCAGAGTGCTGGCCGACGCATAGGGGGCCGACGCCACGAGCCATTGCGGGAGAAAGGCCCGATTCGCTCGGCCGAGGACGGGATCCGGATCGAACCGCTTCGAGAGCCTTCTCCCTTCCCGGCGCCTCCCGCCCGAAGCCAAGCGCGGCAGGCGCTTGGGAGCCATGCCCCGCCTTTCGAGGCGCATAGGTTCGCTGGGGGAGCCCATGTTGCGAGCGTGCGGTCGGAGTGCGTGGGCGTGTCAGGATGGTTGCCTTGCGCCGTAGTCACAGCGATCGCTCCTCCGAGCCATCCGTCAATGGCCAGCCTCGAGACCTGTTTCACTCGGCACCAGACGCTCAATGGGGGCGGAGATTTGAGAGGGCTCCATCGTTCGGTGGTCCTTCGCAAAGGGAGTCGGGTTCCCGAACCGGCCGTCAGGTGACAAGACAGGGAGAGGTGGCATGAATAGTGACCTGGCGGTATTCAGCGCCGTGTCGAGGCACTACGGACCCACGCAAGTCCAGGCGGGCCAGTTCTTCGTCTCGTACAACAGCGTTCTAACCTTGGCCTACGAGGGCTTCAGTCGCACGCTCTTGGACGTGAAACGCCACGTTGAGTCAGCCATGCACGGAGTTCTGCGGCCGGAGAACCCCGGAAGCAAGTGGCCCAAGACAACGTTGGGTTGTCTCGTGAAGAACAAGACGCCTCGTTCATCCCAGATCAAAACGCTGCGCGCCATCTGTTGCGACTTCACGGGACAACTCCGCAGCCTGTCGGACGACGACAGGCGCGTGCCCATCGGGGAGTTGAAAGTCGTGGTCTTCGGGTGCCGGACGCTCGAAAAGCGCCTGTTTTCCCTCGGGATTCGGCTTGACGCTGCCGTTGCAGGCGACGACGGTCCGCCCCAGGAACACGTGGACGCAGTCCAGAGAGTGATGGCCCAGTTTGCTCCGGCAGAGCACCAGAGGTATTACCCGAAGCTGAAGCCGGATGGGCGTATCCTCAAGACCTACTACCGCCAGCCCCACACGGAGGCCACGCTCATCGCTGACGTCTCGCTCTCGGGGAAGGCGCGGGATCTCGTCTGTGCCTTCTGCCGCGAAGTGGATGTCCAAATGCCCGGACCGTACGCATGGTTCGATGAAAGCAGCTGGCACCTGACCGTGAGGGCGTTGGTTCCCAGGTAAAGCCCCCGCATCTGCGCGCCCTGGCGCCGGGGGCGGGGCCGCATTACGAGGAAGGACCTGCATATTGATTGGGTGTCGCATGGGAACGTCTCCGCTGTCCGTTTGAGCCCGCTGTTCCAATCCGTTGAAGTCGAAGCCGCAGGTTTTTCAAGAGGAGACCCTTCATGACCCTCGTTCGTGGTTTGCAGGCGCTCGTTCCGTTCGCGGCCTTCCTGGTCGCGGCAACCTCCTCGGTGTTTGGGCAATCGAGGGGTGGAGATCCGGAAAGTGCCCAGGAGATCTTGGCGGCCATGGCGCAGACGTATGCCTCCTGCAAGTCGTATCAAGATGAGGGACGTGTGATCAAGACCTTTTTTGAGACCGATGGGACGAGAACGGTGGAAATCAAGTTCAAGACGGCCTTCGTGCGTCCTGATCGCTTTCGCTTCCAATACACCGATCAGGACCAGTTCAAGAAAGAACGCAGCTACATAATATGGCGCAAGGCCGGCGACGTGAAGTCCTGGTGGGACGTCATGCCTGGAATCAAGACAAACGACTCCCTCGCTCTCGCTCTCGCTCGTGCCACGGGCGTGTCTTCCGGTTCCGCGCATACGATCCCTGTTCTCCTGCTTCCTGACGAGACAATGGGGAGACGACTGACCGATCTCTTGGAACCCCGGCGCGGCGCGGACGAAGCGGTGGCCGGGGAAGACTGCTATCAAATCAACGGGTACTTTGATGCCCAGGATCGGCGCATTCCTCTCAGCATTTGGATCAGCAAGAGCCGCCGCCTCGTGTTGAAGATTGAAAAGACGATGGCGTTCCCGAGCTTCTCCACGAAAACGGTGACGACCTACAATCCGACGATAAACGGCGTCGTGCCGGAAGAAAGCCTGATGTTCAATGCACCAGGAGAATAGCCGGGCCAAACAAGATGTCGCACCGGAGCGGAGGGCGGGCGGCTTTGCCTGAGGGAGGCCGAAAAGGCCGTGCCCGCGAAGGATTGCGGCGTGCGGGCCGCCGTCCCTCCCAGACGAAGCACTCCGGCATGGAGGGCGTGGCGTCGCCTGGCACATGGGGCCCTGGCGCGGGCCACGCGGCGCTCGATGGCATTCTTGGAAACGGGTCGGGAAGGGTGGGATGGCTTGATCAAGCACTGTGTGAAGGCTAGGTTGCTCTTGGGTATGGTTCTCTTTTCCATCCCGGCCGGTGTGACGTGGGGTGCGGTCCCGGCCTGCGCGGACATCGAGAAGATCGACTTCGAGAATAGGAAGATCCATGTACCTGAGTTCGGCCCCATCCAGCTCTCGGCGGGAAAGGGCTATACCCCGGGGAGAAGTCGTGGATGGACAGCCGTTGCGCAGCGATTGGGAAATCACGATCAACCAGGACCTCACGCTGCATCCAGAGCCCGGTGTTGCCTTCCGTCTTTTGAACCTGAACGCCAGCCACCTGACGGGCACTGGAACCTGGGGGCATGCGCTGATGTACGGATGCAAGGAGGGTCGCCTGCGCAGGGTGTTCGAGACGGTGGGCCACTTGTACGGGATCCGGCTCGCCAAGTTGGATGAGAAGACCTTCACCATCCAGTACAACGTTTATCTTCCGAATGATCCTACGTGCTGTGCTTCGTGGGAGGGCACGGACACGTACACTTGGTTTCCTCAAGAGCGCGAGTTCAAGAGAACCCGGAGCATAAAGGGTCCAAGGAAGAGCAATTGAACAAGGGGGGCGCCCCGCCGACCGCCTGCGGCGACGCGCCGCGTTCCGTGGTTCCTGGGAGGCTCCAGTGAAAGACGAGCAGGTCGAGGAACTCAAGCGCATTTTCGGGTCCGCGCCGTTTATCTCGGACCTCGGGATCGAGGCGGTCTCGGCGGGAGAGGGCGAGTGCGCCGCGCGCCTCGTTCTCCAGCCTCGGCACCTCCAGCAGGACGGCTTCGTCCACGCCGGGGTCCAGGCCACCCTGGCGGATCACACCGCCGGGGGCGCGGCGGCCACCCTCTCGCCGCCCGGCCACATCGTCCTGACGGCGGAATTCAAGATCCACCTCCTGCGGCCCGCGCGAGGCCGGGTGCTGGAGTGCGTCGCCAAGGTCCTCAAGCCCGGCCGGATGCTCACGGTGGTCGAATCGGAGGTATGGTGTCATTCCGATTCCGGCCGAGTCCTCGTGTCCAAGGCCATGGCGACCCTCGCGACCGTGGCGAAGGAGAGGACGCCCTGAGCGCGCCCGGCGGCGGCTCGGGGGGAAACCTTCTTCGGACCGCCCGCGTAAAGAATTGAACGGATGCGGGGGGGGGATGGCGCCATCCGGAAGGGAGGACAGGTGGACCGCAAGGAGTTCCTCAAAGGGCTGTGCGGAATGGGCGCGTGCGGGTGTGTGCTGAACGTCCTGCCCATCTCCGGAGCGGTGTTCGCGGGAGAATCGGCCGGATCGGACCAGCGGCTGGCCTTCGTCCGGTACGAGCTGGCCAAGATGATCGGCTTCATGGCCGAGGACGCGCCGGCCGCCGCCTGCGCGGGGATCCTGCAGAAGACCGGCCGGGAGTGCGCCAAGCTGGGCCAGGCGGGGGAGCGATTCAAGGGCAACCTGGAAGGGTACCGGGCCGCCATCCGAGAGAACTGGGGCACGGAAACCTCCTGGGACAAGGAGAAGGGCGTCTTGACCGTCTCCGTGGCCGAGGGTGAGTGCGGCTGCCCCCTGGTGGACAGCCGCCGCATGCCGGCCGTGTGGTGCCAGTGCTCCGTGGGGTATCAAAAGCAATCCTTCGAGGCCGTCTTCGGAAAACCGGTCGAAGTGACCCTTCTGGAATCGAAGCTTTCCGGAAGCAAGCGGTGCGTCTTCGAGGTGCGCCCCGCGTAAGGACGGGTCTTCGAAAGTACGGCCGGCGGAGGGGCCGGCTCGATGGGGTCGGGTCGTTCGGGGTTGCCGAGGGCCGGCAGGCGGCGTCCCTCCGACGCGGACCCCGCCTCTTGCCGGCGCGCTTCGGTTTCTTCCACGGACCGGCCCGGCTCGCTGGCCCGAGGAGAGCGCATGGGGGACAGGCTGGCTTCCTGCAGCTGCGGAAGGCTGACGGCCCGGGTCCGAGGGGAACCGGTCCGGATCTCGGTGTGCCACTGCCTGGCCTGCCAGCGTCGCACCGGAAGCGTCTTCGGCGTGCAGGCCCGCTTCCGCAAGGAAGACGTGGCCCCGAGCGGCGAATCGAGGGCGTTCACGAGGGAGCCCGACGACGGCGGCACCATCACCTTTCACTTCTGTCCCCGCTGCGGGGCCACCGTGTACTACGAGACGGAGGGGCTCGAGGAGTACTTCGGAATCCCCGTGGGCGCCTTCGCAGACCCGTCCTTTCCGGCTCCCCGCGTGACCGTGTATGTGGAACGCAAACACCCGTGGGTGTTGCTGCCCCCGGAGATCGAACACGAGGCGTGAGGACCGGACTCGCTCTCCCGCGGGCGGGCGGGGCGGCCCGATTCCGGGCGGGAAGCGCTTGACTTCTGCGGAGGTCCGACGATGAAAAGAGCCTCCCTCGCGTGGGCGATCCTGGGCATCGCGTCCGTCCTCTTCGCCCTGCTCGTCCTGGCGGCGGCGCGGTGCGATCGGAGGCAGCAGGCGAAATGCTCCGGGGTCCCGACATCGGCGGCTTCTCCGGGCCCTTCGCCGGGGGCCCGCGAGGTGGACGCGGACGCCCGTGGGTTCCTGTACGGCCGGATCACCACCGTCGGGGGCACGGTGTACGAGGGCCGGATGCGCTGGGGGGGCGGCCAGGAGGCGTTCTGGGGCGACACCTTCAACGGCTCCAAGCGCGAGAACCCCTGGCTGGTTCACGTTCCGTCGAAGAACCGGCCCAGGGAGCACCGCGCCATCGAGGTGTTCGGTCTGGAGATCCTCCGGCGCGAGCGTCCGATGAGTCTCCTCCGGCCTTTCATGGCGCGCTTCGGGGACATCGCGCGCATCGAGGCGCGGCGACGAATCGTACAGGTCGTCCTCAAGAGCGGGAGCGCCTTCGATCTCGACCGCATGGAGGCCAGCGACTTCGACGACGGACTCCGCGTGTGGGACCGCGACCGCGGAATCGTCCAACTGGACAGCCTGCTGATCCGCGCCGTCGAGTTCCTCCCGGCCCCCCCGTCCGACGCCGTCCCCTCGCGCCTGCGCGGAACGGTGCGCGCCCGGACGGGCGAATTCGCGGGCTTCATCCAGTGGGACAGGGAGGAGTGCACCGGTTCCGACACGCTCGACGGCCGCGCCGCGGACGGCTCCCTGAGCCTGCGTTTCGACTCCATCCGCTCCATCGCGCGCCTCCCGCGCGGCGGCTCCCGGGTGACGCGGGCGGACGGCCGCGAGGTGGACCTCTCGGGCGCGGGAGACGTCGATTCCGGCAACCGCGGGGTCTACGTCGAGGACCCGCGCTACGGGCGGGTGCTGGTCTCCTGGGACGCCTTCGAGCGCGTGGATTTCAACCCCGGCGGCAGCGGTCCGGCGTACGGCGACTTTCCGCCGGGTCGTCCGCTCACGGGCGCCGTCACCACCCGAAGCGCACGGCGCCTGACGGGCCGGATCGTCTTCGACCTCGACGAAAGCGAGACCACCGAGACCCTCGACGCCCCGTCGGCGGGCGTGGACTACCTCATCCCCCTGGGCCTGGTCGCCTCCATCGCGAAGGCGGGCGGCGGGGAGGCCGGCCCTGCCCGCGCCAGGGTGACCTTCTGGAGCGGCGAGGTCCTGCCCCTCGAGCCCGCCGGCGACCTCGGCGAGAACAACGCGGGCCTGCTGGTTTTCGTCGAGGGTCGCCCGAGCCCGGCCTACGTGCCCTGGGCCGATGTGGAACGGATCGATCTGGACCGCCCACCGTCCATGTACCCACCGTTTGACGGACGTTTGGGAGGCGGCGTAGTCGCTGCACCGCCCGACGGCGCGGGAGGCTCCCTTACGTAGGGTGCGTCCCGTGGCACGTTGGTGGCGGTCGGTAGCGAACTCGTGGGAGGATGTGCATCTTGCCGAGGAGCCTCTTTGAGGAAGGCTTCCGGAGAAAGGCATGGCGATCCGGCGCACCGACCTGATCCCGTTGGGATGGAACGAGTGGCTTGAGGAAAGGGCGTCGTGCGAGCCCGGGGACACCCTCGCCCGGGTGGCGGCGGTGGACCGCGACCGGCTCTTGCTCATGGTCCCGTCCGGGACCTTCCGGGCACAACTGGCGGGCCGGTTCCTTTATCAACAAGCGGCGTCCAGGGAGCGGCCCTGCGTGGGGGACTGGGTGTGCGCGGAGAAGAGCCCGAAGGACGACGTGGGGCTGGTCCGCGCGCTCCTGGAGAGAAAGACCGTCCTGCGCCGGAGAGCGGCGGGCGGCTCCGGCGAGCCCCAGGAAATCGCGGCCAACGTCGATACCGTGGTCATCGTCCAGTCCTGCCACTACGACTTCAACCTCCACCGGCTGGAGCGCTACCTCGTGATGGTCCGGGAAGGTGGGGCCGAGCCGTGGGTCCTGCTGACGAAGACGGACTTGGTGAAGCCCGAGGTCCTGGCCTCTCAGGTGGACGAGATCCGATCCGCGGGGATCGCGGTGCCGGTGCGGACCCTGAGCCACGTCACCGGGGAAGGGGTGGAGGAGTTGAAACGGGCCCTGCTTCCCGGGAGGACCTACTGCTTCGTCGGTTCGTCGGGGGTGGGGAAGAGCACGGTCCTCAACGCCTTGGTCGGAAGGGAGAGGCTCCCCACCGCGGAGGTGAGCGCCACGGGGGAGGGGAGGCACACGACGGTGCGGCGCGAGCTGGTCCTCCTGGAGGGCGGCGCCCTGGTCATCGACAATCCGGGGATGCGCGAATTCGGAGTCGTGGAGGCCGAGGGCGGGATCGGGGACACCTTCTCCGGCATCACCGGGCTCTCCTCGCGCTGCCGTTTCCGGGACTGCCGCCACGAGAACGAGCCCGGCTGCGCCGTGCGCGAGGCCGTCCAGGAGGGCGCCCTGAGCCCTCAGGAGTACGGCCACTTCATCCAGCTCCGGGAGGAATCCGAATTTTATGCCCTGTCCCGCGCCGAAAAGCGGCAGAAGGACCGGGATTTCGGCAAATTCCTCAAGTCCGCCAAGAAGGATTTGAGGCGGGGATAGCCCGATCGCTCGGCCCGCCGTTCGGTGGCGCGGCCCGGTGAGACGGAAATCGGCCAGGATGGCCCACGAGTCAGGGAGGCGGCCCGAGTGAAGTTCCTCGCGATGGAAGTGGAATCGGAGGGGGCGCGGACCGAGGACTTCGCGCCGCACCTCAAGGAAGAGGCGCGGAGCCTCTGGGACCTCCAGCAGGCGGGCGTGGTGCGGGAGGCCTATTTCCGGGCGGATCGTCGCACGGCGGTTCTCGTGCTGGAGTGCGAGGGCCGGGACCAGGCCGAGGCCGCACTGGGCGGGCTTCCCTTGGCGCGGCGGGGGCTCATCCGCTTCGACCTCGTCCCCCTCCTGCCCTACTCTGGGTACGCCCGCCTCTTCGAGTAGGCGGTCGATCGGGCGTCAGGAGGAGGTCATGGCGGTTTCCGTGCAGGTCGTTCACCTGGGGATCGGGCTGATGACGTCGGCCCTCGCCGTGCCCCTGGTCCTCCGCAAGGTCCCCATGAACTACTGGTACGGGGTCCGCACGCGGAAGGCCTTCGTCTCCGAGGAGAACTGGTTCGCGGTCAACGCCCACGGGGGGAAGGCGCTCCTTCTCTTCGGCCTCTTTCTCACGGCCTTCGCGCTGGCCACGTGGCCCGTCGCGCCTCCGCCCGAGAGCCCCTGGGCGCCGGTCTACGTCGGAGGCCCCCTCTTGGGGCTCGTCCCCGTCTTCTGGAGGATCCGGCGTTTCGGGGCGACTCTGCCGGATCGGAGCCGGGCAGACCGCGGAGGGGGAGCGGCTGAACCGTAGAGGCTGCAACGCAAGATGTGTTCCCGTGACATGAACCCGAGACGCGCAATTTCCTCGGAGGGATGCCGTTGGGTTGGGTAGTGCCGCGCGCGTCGCGCGGCGAGGCGAGCGCCGGCCCGCTCGGGCCCCTCCGACGGGAACGGCCCGCCCCGGGAGGCCCCCCATGAAGCATTTGCGATACAGCACCCGGTTCGATGCCTCTCCCGAGGTGGTCTGGAACACCCTCTTCTCCCTCCCCACCTACCGGGTCTGGGCGGGCGAGTTTTGCGAGGGCTCCACCTTCGAAGGCTCCTGGGAGGAAGGGACGCGCATGCGTTTCCTCGGTCCCGGCGGGAGCGGTATCGTGTCGGTCATCGCCGAGAACCGGCCCCACCGGTTCCTCTCCATCCGTCACGTCGGGCTTCTCAAGGAGGGAGTGGAGGTCACGGATGGCGAAGAGGCCGCGGCCTGGGTGCCGGCCCACGAGAACTACACCCTATCCCCCGCGGGGTCCTCGACGGACCTGACGGTGGACTTGGACGTCCCGGGCGACTTCGTGGAGTTCATGGAGGACGCCTGGCCCCGCGCCCTGGCCAGGCTCAAGGCCCTCTGCGAGGCCGGCCCGGCCTGAAGTCCTTTCTGGGAAGGGCCTCCATCCAAGAGGTTCCGGGAGCGGTCGCCCGCCGAGCGTGGAGCGCTCGGGCGGGAGGGGGAGGACCGAACCTTGTCGGTGAAGGAAATCACGCGCCGGCTCATCCTGGTCCTCGTACTGATCCCCGGCGGGGGCCTGGTGTTCGCCGCGGCCGTGGGGCTTCTGCCCTCCATGAAGGGGCACAATCCGGTGGCCGGGTTTCTGGTGGGGCTTCCCTTCTCGCTGATCATGGTCGGCGTGGGCCTGAGTCTTGGCCGGGAGATTCTAAGGGCCACCGGGCTGGCGCGGTCCCTCTCCGGTGTCCAGCTCGCGGGGCGTCTCCTTACCCTGCTGCTGAAGCGGCCGAAGTGGCGGTCCCTCCTCGCCGCGGCGCCCTTCGGGGTCCTGGCGGCGCAATACCTGGAGCTCGGAGAAAGCCGGCTCCTCGTCGTTCCCGGCGTCACCGAGGCCATGCTCGTGGAGGTGCTTCAGATCCAGTGCCTCTACATCCACGGGTCGCCGTTCCTGGCCTTGTCGGCTCGGCTGGCGACCCAGCCGGGATGGAGGCGGACGGCCTCCGGCCTGGCCCTCGTCGCCCTCCTGCTGTTCATGTACTCCGCCGCGGCCCGAAACGTGGCCGGTGAGCCGTTTGGCGCGTGGACCTTCTTGTACCTCGCCTTTCCAGATCTCCTGTATTTCATGTGGAAGGACACGAGGGAGGCGGCCCGGCCCCGCCTGGCGCTGAGGTGGACCCTCCAGGTCGTGGCCATGGCCTGGGTGCTCGTGGCCACAGATGCCGGGTTCCACCAGAACGCCGCGACCTTCCGTGCGGGATTCGCTCTCTTTTCCCTCTTCGCCCTCGTGGAGTTCTTCCGCCTCCCCGAAGTGCCCGTGGACATCGCCTCGGCGATGGAAGCCGAGGCGCGAAGGGAAGAACGTTCCCCCAGCACGGTGTGAGGCGAAGGGGGAAGCCGCCGTCTCCCCCGGGCGTTTCATGTACGGTCGCGCCCTGACCCACGGAGGACTCCATGAGCGGGAATCCCGTCGTTTGGTTTGAAATCTACGTGCAGGACATGGCCCGGGCCAAGGCTTTCTACGAGGGCGTCCTCCAGAGAAAACTGGAGCGCCTGAACATGCCCGAGCCGGAAATGTGGGCTTTCGACATGGACATGGCCGCGAACGGCGCTGGCGGCGCCCTCGTCCGGATGGCCGGGTGCCCCTCGGGCGGAAACAGCGTCCTCGTCTACTTCAGCTGCGAGGACTGCGCCGTGGAAGAGGCTCGGATCGCCGCCCACGGGGGACGCGTCGAGCGCTCGAAGATGTCCATCGGCGAGTACGGGTTCATCGCCTTGGCCTATGACACCGAGGGAAACCTCTTCGGCCTCCACTCCTTGCGCTAGGAGGGGAGCGCGCCCGGGAGGGTCGCACCCATGATCGCATCTCCGGAGTTCTTCCTGCTCCTTCTGGTCGGGCTTCTGGCGGGCGTACTGTCCGGTGTCTTCGGCATCGGAGGCGGAGTCATCATCGTCCCGGCGCTGATCTACATCCTTGGCTTCCCCGCCCACAAGGCGACAGGCACGAGTCTGGCGGTGCTCCTTCCCCCCATCGGTCTGGCGGCGGTTCTGGAGTACTACCACCACGACTTCGTGGACTTGAGGGCCGCGGCGATCATCGCCTTGGCGTGCATCTTGGGGGCCTGGGTCGGATCCGTCTTCGCGGTCCGAATCTCCGGACCCGCCCTGAAGATGTCCTTTGGCGTCTTTGTTTTGCTCACGGGCGCCTACATGATCTACGAGGCGTGGAAGGCGGGTTGACGGAGATCCGACTGCGCCCGCGGCGCGGCTCGTGGGCGTCGAGATTGGCTCCCTGTTTCGAGACCGGGGCCTGAGGATTTGGCGGCGGCGCAGCCAGGCGGAAAACCCTGAACCGAGAAACCTGTCCAAACATCGGCGCGCAATGTGTTTCATCGAGACGATCGGCCTTCGGACCACCAGGCGATCACCGGGGTCACCGCGGCGGCCTTCGATTCCCTCGCCATCAGCGGGCACACGGAGCATTTCATGGTCCGCGCGCTTCGGGCTTCCGGCGCGTTGATGCCTTGGATCGTGGCGGAGGAAGGGGAACGGGTGATGGGCCACATCGCCTTTTCGCCCGGCTCCATCTCCGACAGCACGCCCCGCAGGCGAGGACTGGGGTCGGTCTCCGTTCTGTCCGACCTCAACCGCCGCGGAATCGGCAGGGCCCTCGTCCGCGAGGGACTGGACCGGTTGAGGGCCCCGGGCGCCCTCGGGTGCTTCGGGGTGGGAGAGCCGGTCTGTCACGGGCGCTTCGGGTTCCGCCCTCTGCCGGCTCTCGTCCCCGAAGGGACTCGGCGGAGGTGTCCCGGGGGTTGCCGCTGAGGGAGGGTCCTTTGCGGGGCAGGGTGGCTTTTCACCCTGCTTTTTCCGCCAGGGAGTGAGGGAGATTGCCGTGAAGGTGACGACGCTGATCGAAAACCGGCCGAGCGCGACGGACGCGCGCCTGGCCTCGGAATGGGGCCTGGCGCTCCACGTGGAGGTGAACGGGCGGAGCCTTCTCTTCGACACGGGAAGTTCCGGTGCCTTCGCCGACAACGCCAGGCGCCTTTCGGTGGATCTCTCCTCCGTGGAGGCGGCGGTCCTCTCCCACCACCACTACGACCACGGCGGGGGCTTGAGGCGCTTCTTCGAGGTCAACAAGCGGGCGAAGGTCTACATGGGCGCCCCGCCGGATGGAGAGTGCGTCGGGCGGCTGTACGGCTTTCTGAAAAAGAGGGTGGGCCTGGACGCGGCGCTCGTGCGCGAATATCCGGAACGCTTCGAGATTGTCACGGAGCGCAGCGAGGTTCTCCCAGGCGTCCACCTCCTTCCCCGTATTTCGGGGCGGCATCCCCGGCCGGTGGGGAACCGGCGGCTCTTCGTGGAGAAGGACGGAGCCCTTCGGCCGGACGACTTCGCCCACGAGATCGTCGCGGCCATGGAAGAGGAGGGGGGCCTGGTGATCTTTTCGGGCTGCTCCCACAGCGGGATCCTCAACATGATCGAGACCGTGGCCGCGGCGTTTCCTGAAATCCCCATCCGGGCCGTGGTGGGCGGCTTCCACCTCGTGACCGCGCCTCCCCTGCGGCTCCTTGCGGGAAGCCGGCGCGCGGTGGAGGATCTGGCCCGCGCCGTGCTCGACCATCCCGTCGGGATGACCTACACCGGGCACTGCACCGGCGACTGGGCCTTCGAGATCCTCGAGAAGACGATGGGCGGGCGGATCTCGGACCTGAGGACGGGAACCTGCTTCGAGGCGTGACGATTCGCCTTGGCAGGCAGGCGCAACGGAATGGGAGGCCGGGAATGAGCGGGATGGGGCGTCTTGATCGGGGAGCGGCGGCGGCGTTGGTCCTGACTCTGGTGGCGGCCTGCGCGCCGCTGCGGTCGGCCGCTCCGGAGGAGGAGGCGGCGGTCCGCGTCCCCGCCATTGAGGCGCGGCCCGGCGACGTGTCCACGCTGGACGGCATCATCGGGGCCTTCTACGAAGTCATCAGCGGGCCCGCCGGCCGCCCGCGGGAGTGGGCACGCGACCGGACGCTGTACATCCCCGGTGTCCGATTCGTGGCCATGACCGCGAACCGGGACGGAACTCCCGTTCCCGAGGTGACCTCGCACCAGGAGTACGTGGACCGCACGGATGCGGGGCTGGTGGAGCGGGGTTTCTACGAAACGGAGATCCACCGCGTGACGAGGCGCTTTGGAAACATCGCCCACGTCTTCTCGACCTACGAGATCAGGAGGGCGAAGGACGGGCCCGTCCTGGGCCGGGGAGTGAACTCCATGGAACTCTTCTGGGACGGCTCCCGCTGGTGGATCGCCGCGGCCGTGTGGGAGACCGAGCGGGAGGGCAACCCGATTCCGCCCGAACTCCTCCCTCCGGGTTGAGGGTGCCCGGATCCCCGAGGAGAGCCCATGCGGCGGAGAGGGCCACAGGCCCCGGAGCCCCCATGAGTCGGATCGTGTGTCCCTGGTGTGGCACGGGCTACGTGGCATTCCGCTCGAACTGCGGCCAATGCGGGGGACCCCTGGTCGAACCGGGCCTTTCTCCCTCCGAGGGGCCGGGCGGGGACCCGCCGATGCCGCCTCCACCCCCTCGGGCCATTTCGGGCCGGTACGCCTGGCGCCTCATGGCCTCGGACGGCTGGGCCATCGGGGCGGGGATCTTCACCCTCCTCGGAGGGATTTTCACCTTCCTGGGCGCGCTCCTGGCGCTGGCGATTCCTACGGCCTTCGTGGGAGTTCCCTTCCTCGTCCTCGGCATCCTCTTCCTGGCCCTCGGCGTCGCGGGCCTGTCCCGGCGACACCGAGTGGCGGGACGGGTGGTGGAGGTCCTTCGGGTCGGGGAGCCTGTCCTCGGCCGCGTGGCAACGGTGGAAAGGAATCCCATGGTGCGCGTGAACCGGCGGCATCCGTGGACGATCGCATACAGGTTCGAAGTCGGCGGAAGTCACTACGAGGGCCGGGTGGCGACGCTGAATCCGCCCGCCCTGCGGCCGGGATGGCCCGTCCGGGTGCTGTACCTGCCGGCGTCCCCAAGGCTCAACACCCTCTACCCCCATCCGTAACGCCCGCCAGAAAGGCGCGAGGAGCCGGCCATGAAAAGCCGAGAGATCCGATGAAGGCGAACGTCCGCTGCGCGCGCGAGTCCTGTTGGGACGAGGTGTTCTTGGTCTAACAGGGGTGTCATGGAAAGAAATCCGCAGTGCGATCCTCGAGCTGGAATACGAAGTGCGGGGCGTTCTCCGCACATGAATCGTCTGAAAGGTCCAGCCTCCGCCCGTGACACCCGATGCCGCCGTATTCCGTTTCGCTCTCTCCGTGAAGAGGACCTTCGAGACGAAGAGGATCGTCACCGTGCGCCAAGGCGGGCCCACGTCCCTTTGCTTTCCGCAGTATCCTGCGGGAGTCCGCCACGGCGGGTCCGAGGGTGGCGGCAGAACGGAAGATCGGGAGGTGCCAGATGGGTATTCTGTCCTGGGTCGTGATGGGGCTCCTCGTTGGTGCCGTCGCAAAGTTCTTCATGCCGGGCAAGGACCCCGGCGGGATCATCGTGACCATCCTGCTCGGGATCGCGGGCGCGTTCGTGGGCGGATTCGTGGAGTCTCTCCTGGGGCTTGGGAAGGTCACCGGTTTCAATCTGGGAAGTTTCTTGATGGCCGTGGGTGGGGCGATCCTCCTGCTGATCGTCTATCGCCTCTTTAAAGAAGTAGGTTCCCCTGGATCTGGACATCGCCCGCGCTCCTCACGTCGGGCTCCTCCAGTCTGGACGCGGCTTCGACATGATCTGGTTTGAGATCACCTCGCTCGCGGGAGAGAAGGGGACACGTTCATGATCCCCGCGGTCCGTGCGCTGGAAAGGCTCCGGGAGGGCAACCTCCGGTTCGCCGAAGGGCGGGCCGGACGGTGGCTGGAAAGGTACGGAGACCGGATCCGGGACGTGGCGGAGGCCCAAGAGCCCTTCGCCGCAGTGCTGGGTTGTTCGGACTCCCGCGTGCCCGCGGAGATCGTGTTCGACCAGGGTCTCGGGGACCTTTTCGTCGTTCGGGTGGCGGGGAACGTGGCCGCCCCGTCCCAGGTGGGGAGCGTCGAATTCGCCGTGGAGCGCTTCGACGTACGCCTCGTGGTGGTCCTTGGACATTCCGGCTGCGGGGCCGTCCGCGCCGTTCTCGACGGCGAGGTCCCCCGGGCCGGGGAGGATTCCATGCGCGCCATCCTGGACCGCATAAGGCCCTGCGTGGAGCACGTCTCGGCCTCCCTTTCGGGCGAACCGCGGGAGGTGGTCGAAGAGGCGTCCATCCTCGAAAACGTGCGAGCCGCGCAACGGGCCTTACGGACCGGTTCCCAAGGCATCGCGCGGGCCATGCGGGCACGCGGCCTCCAGGTCGTGGGGGCCTTGTACCGCCTGGATACCGGCCTCGTGGAGTGGCTGGACGGATCGGTGGAGCCGTGAGAATGAGAACGCCGTGCAGGGAGATGGACCCATGAACGCGACGGCGGGAATCGTCCTGCGCTTCGTGGAGGCCGTGGAGCGGGCCGACGTGGGCGCGCTATCGGCCTGCATGACGGAGGACCACGTCTTCGTGGATTCGGATGGAGGGCGCGTGGAGGGAAGGGAAGCGGTCACCGAGGCCTGGAAAGGCTTCCTCCACATGGTCCGGGATTATCGCTTGAACGTCGAGCGGACCTTCTCCGACGGCGACACGGTGGTTCTGCTGGGGACGGCCTCGGGGACCTGCGGCGGAGCATCCGGGCGAGGGAGACCCTGGAAGGTCCCCGCCGCGTGGAGGGCGGTGGTCCGAGGGGACCGCGTGGCCCTCTGGCAGGTCTACGTCAACCCCGAGCCCATTCGGAAGGCCCTCGGCGAAGGTGGGTAAACCCCCGCGCCGGGCATCCTGTCCGAGACGGAGGAAGGAGAGACGGCGATGAATCCCCTGCGAACGCTCCAGACGACGGTCCCGGCCCTGCTCCTGGCGGGCGGCCTCCTGCCGGTTCTCGCGCAGCCAGCCCCGTACGATCCGCTGGCCGCGCCTTCAAGAAAGGCGGACGACGTCCGCGACGTCACGATCCGGGATGGGAGCCGGAATCGGGAGATCCCGCTGAGGATCTACCTGCCCGAAACGCCCTCGCCCGCCCCGGTCGTCCTCTTCAGCCACGGTCTGGGAGGGTCTCGCGAAGGGTCGGCCTACCTCGGCCGGCACTGGGCGGACCGGGGCTACGCGGCGGTCTTCCTCCAGCATCCAGGTAGCGACGAGGCCGTGTGGAAGGGCCAGCCGCGGGCTCTGCGGATGACTCGGATGAAGCGGGCCGCGAGCGCCGAGAACTTCCTCCTGCGGGTGCAGGACGTGACCGCGGTCCTCGACGAGATGGAGCGGTGGAATCGGGCGGAGGGCCACCCCCTGAGGGGGCGCTTCGACCTCCGGAGGGTGGGCGTGGCGGGCCACTCCTTCGGGGCCGTGACGGCCCAGGCCCTCGGCGGCCAGTCCCACCCTGGCCCGCGCGGCTCCTACGCGGACCCACGGATCCAGGCCGCCGTGCTCATGAGTCCCAGCGCGCCCCGGTTGGGCGTGGCCCCAGAAAAGGCCTTCGGTTCTGTGACCATCCCCTGGCTCCTGATGACGGGAACCCGTGACGATTCGCTGATCGGGGGGGCGGACGCGGCCTCGCGGCGGAAGGTGTTCCCCGCGCTTCCCCCGGGTGGAAAGTACGAACTGGTGCTCTCCGGCGCGGAACACAGCGCCTTCGCGGACAGGGCCCTCCCGGGAGACCGGGAAAAGAGGAACCCCAACCATCACCGCGTTGTCCTGGCCTTGACGACGGCCTTCTGGGACGCCTACCTGAGCGAAGATCCGGCGGCGAGGGCCTGGCTCGACGGCGGCGGCCCCCCCTCCCTTCTGGAAAAGGACGACCTCTGGCAGAGGAAGTGATGGCGCGCCCCCCTCATGCGTGGAAACCCCTTACAATGGCTCCGGGAGGAATCGGCCATGAAGGACCGGAGAAGTCCGTGGATTCTTTTGGGAGCCTTGGCGCTCGCGGCGGGCCTGGCGGGATGCTCGCTGGCGAAGGACGCGGCCCGGACCCGGGTGGAGAACGTCCTGAGCGGCCTCTCGAAGGACGACCAGTCCATCGAGTACCAGACCGCCATCTGCCAGTGGTTCGACGGCACGTACGCCATGAACCAGGGGGACCTCGAAGTGGCGTTGGGGGAGTTTGAGGCGTGGCTCGGCCAGAAGTCCCTGAAGGCGCCCATCGGCTCCTGGAGCGTGGGGAAGGTCACCGCCTTGCCCGACGCGGCGGCTCCCACGGCGCTCGTGGAGATCACCGTGGAGGGCCGGCCGCTCACCGTGTGGGTGCGCAAGGACCAGCCCATGCAGTGGCGATGAGGGCGATTCGCGGGGCGTCCTTCCCATGAGGACAATCCTCCTCCTGCTTGGAGTCGCCTCGGCGTCGGCGGCTCTCCTGTTCCTCCTGGACCGGTTCCTCCTGAGGATGGAGGAGCGCGGATGGATCTACTACCGGAAGCGGCGGGGCCACGCGGACCGCGTGGGGGATGCGGCTTTCAGGGTCCAGGCCCTGTTCGAGCCCGGGAAGCGGTACGTCCTCGAGGAGCGGGAAAAGGCGAAACGAGAGGAACGCGGCGACGGGGCGCCGCCCGGTTGAGAGGAGTCGAATGGGCTCCGAGGGGAGCGATCGCATGATGAGTCCGCTGGAAGCCTGGCTCAGTGGGCAAACCGTTCCGCCCATCGCGTCGTGGCTGGGCATGCGGCTTCTGAGCGCGGGGGAGGGGGTCGCGGAGGCCGAACTGACCGTGCGCGAGAACCTGCACAACGCCATGGGAACCCTCCACGGGGGGGTGTACGGCGATCTCGCCGACGCCACGATGGGCGCCGCCATCGCCTCGCGGGCGGCCCCAGGGGAGACCTTCACGACCACGAACCTGTCGGTGCACCTCTTCTCGCCGGTGCGCGAGGGGGTGCTGAGGGCGCGGGCCCGGCTGGTGCGAAGGGGACGGAGGACGGGGTACGCCGAGTGCGACCTTCTCACGCCGTCGGGAGAACTGGCGGCACGGGCCGCGAGCCAGTGCCTCTTCTCTCTCGCGCGAGGCGGAGGGGGAGAGAAAGGAGGGCCGTGATGGCGCGCGTGAAGGGAATCGGAGGCGTGTTCTTCCGCGTCCAGGATCCGGCGGCGATGAACGAGTGGTACCTGCGCCACTTGGGCGTCCCCGTCTCGGCGGATGGGTGCGCGGTCCTGAGGTGGAGGGACCACGAGGCGCCGGAGAGGGAGAGGTGCACGGTGTGGTCGGCCTTTCCCGCGGACACGGACTACTTCGGCCGGCGCGAGCAGTCCTTCATGGTGAACTACATCGTGGAATCCTTGGACGAGGCCCTGGCGGACCTCCGGGCCTCGGGGGTCCGGGTGGCGGAGGAGACGGAAACGTCCGAATTCGGGCGCTTCGGGTGGTGCTACGACCCCGAGGGGAACCGCGTGGAGCTGTGGGAGCCCCCGACGTAGCGGCGCGGCGCCGTGTCGGACGGGGGAGAGGAGCCGGCAATGGAGATGAAGGGGTTCCCCTTTCGGACCACGGACTGGGCCGCCGTCGAGCCGACGGAGCACCCGGGCGCGCCGGGCACGGCCTTCTGGCGCACCGTGCAGTGCGGCCCCATCCGGACGCGGATGGTGGAGTATACCCCGGGGTACGTGGCCGACCACTGGTGCTCCAAGGGCCATGTGCTCCTCGTTCTGGAGGGCGAACTGGTGACGGAATTGCAGGACGGCCGTTCCTTCGTGCTCGGCCCGGGCATGGGCTATTCCGCCTCGGACGGGGACGAACCGCACCGCTCCAGGACGGAGACCGGCGCCCGGCTCTTCATCGTGGATTGACGCCCTCCATGGACGCGCGGCCCTTGAGGCCGGGCCGCCGGACGCGGGCGGTCATGGGTCTCCTCTCCCTGTGGAGCCCTCTTTTCGTCGTCGGGTTCGCCGTGTGGCTGTGGAGATCGCCCGCGGTCACGGCGCCGGCGCGCCTGGCGCTGCTCACCGAGGCGGAACTCTGGCGCCTCGTGGCGGAACTCTCGCTCCTGGTTGTCTTGAACGGGGTGACCCTGGTGGCCCTGGCGGTGACCACCCTCTACTTCGAGGTGCACATCTTGAAGAACCCGTCCCTGTCCGAACGGAGGAAGATCCTCTGGTCCCTCCTGAACGTGACGGTGGGCGTCTTCGTCATGCCCGCCTACTGGTTCCTTCACGTGCGCCGCGCGCAGGCGGTGCCGTGAGCCGATACGCCGCGTTCCTGCGCGCCGTCAACGTGGGAGGCCGCGCATCCGTGGGGATGGCGGACCTGTGCCGGGCCTTTACGGAGGCGGGGTGCGAGGAGGTGCGGACGGTCATCCAGAGCGGGAACGTCCTTTTCGAGGCACCCCGGGGCCTGACCCCCAGGCTGGAAGGCGCGATCCTCGCGGGCGTCCGCGGGCTGGTCGGGCCGGAGGCCGCCGTCTGCTTCCGGAGCCTGGAGGCCATTCGAAACCTCCTCTCGGATTCCTCCTTTTCGGCGGCGCTCCTCCCGGAGGGGGCCAAGCTGTACGTCACCTTCCTCGCCGAGCCGCCCCGGAGTCCGCCCGCCCTTCCCATCTCTTCCGAGAAGGAGGGTCTCGACGTCCTGGCCTTGCGAAACCTGGACGTGTTCGTCGTGAGCCGCCCCCTCCCGAGGGGAATGTACGGGTTTCCCAACGCGTTCGTCGAGTCGGTCTTTGGCGTGCCGGCCACGACGCGCAACTGGAACACGGTGCGGCGTGTGGCCGGCGACCGATCGAGGGAGAAGAAAGGGCGGCGGGCATGATCGGGATCTGGGCGGGGTTCATCGGTTTCGTGCTCCTCATGCTGGCCCTCGACCTGGGGGTGTTCCACCGCCACGCGCACGTGGTTTCGGTCCGCGAGGCCCTCCTCTGGTCGGCGCTCTGGATCACGCTGGGCCTGGCCTTCGCGGGGCTGGTCTATATGGGCTACGAGGGCCACTGGTTCGGGCTGGGCCTCTCGCCGGACGCCGTGGACGGGCTGGTGAACGACGGCCCGTCGGCGGCGGTCAAATACGTGACGGGGTACATCGTCGAAAAGTCCCTCAGCGTGGACAACATCTTCGTCATCGCCATGATTTTCGGCTTCTTCGGGGTCCCCGCCCTCTATCAGCACCGCGTCCTCTTCTGGGGGATCCTCGGGGCCCTGGTCATGCGGGGCCTCATGATCGCCGTGGGGGCGAGGCTCATCGCGCAGTTCCACTGGATTCTCTATATCTTCGGCGCCTTCCTCGTCGCGACGGGGTTCAAGATGCTGCTGATGAAGAGCCACGCCGGCGACCTGAACCGGAACCCGATGGTCCGGCTCGCGAGGAGGCTCTTCCCCGTGACGGCGAGGTACCACGGTGAGCACTTCCTCGTTCGCGCCGGTTCGCCGGCCTCGCGGGAGGCCGAACTGCCGGGTGGACGGGAGGAGGCGGACGAGGTGGTGGCGGCGGCGCGCCCTGGAGCGCTTCTCCTCACGCCGCTGGCCCTGGCTTTGATCCTCGTGGAGACGACGGACCTCATTTTCGCCGTGGACTCCATCCCCGCCATCTTCGCCATCACGGCCGACCCCTTCCTCGTCTTTACGAGCAACGTCTTCGCCATTCTGGGACTGCGGTCCCTCTACTTCGCCCTGGCGGGCCTCATGGACCGATTCCGCTACCTCAAGGTTTCCCTGGCCCTAGTTCTCGTTCTCGTGGGCGGCAAGATGCTCGGCGCGACCTGGCTCAAGTCGTTTCTCGGCAAGGCCTTCAATTTCTACCTGCTGGGCGCGGTGCTTCTCCTCCTGGCGGCGGGCGTGGCGGCCTCGCTCCTGTTTCCCCCGAAGAAGGAATCGGCGTGAGCGAGGAGCAGATCGGGCCGCCTGGGTCCCCGGCCCTGGCCTCCTGCCTCGTCCCCGTCTTCCGGGGCGGCGACGGGGAGCCGCGAGTGGTGCTGGTCCGGCGCGCCCCGCACGGCGTCCATGGAGGACAGCTGGCCTTTCCGGGAGGGCGGTGGGAGCCCGACGACGAAGACCTCTTTCAAACCGCCCGCCGCGAAGCGTGGGAGGAGGTGGGGCTCCCTTCCGAATCCGTGTCTCTTCTCGCGGTCCTGCCTCCGGTCACCACGCTGGTGAGCGGTTACCGCGTCCATCCGTTCCTCGCGCGCATCGTGCCGCCGCCTGCTTGGAGACCCGACCCGGCCGAGGTGTCGGAGGTGATCGAGGTCCGCCTGACGGATCTGTCGGACCCGTCGGCGCGGGGGGAGGAATGGTTCGCGTGGCCGGAGTGGCCCGAGGCCCGGCGCTTCGCATTCATCCGGATAGGCCCCCACAAGCTCTGGGGGGCCACCTTTCGCATTCTGGAGCCCCTTCTCCCGCGGCTCCTGTCCATGGAATGGGAAGTCTGACCCGAAAGGAGGAGGCGGTGTTCTGTCCGAAATGCGGCGGTCCCTTCGAGGACGAGTTGGGCGAGTGCCCCCGGTGCGGCGCGGGGCCTCCTTCGGGCCGCGACCCCGGCGCGCCGCTGATCCTGGTGACGGTCCTCACGGCCGCGGATCCGCTTCGGCTCGGCCTGGCCAAGACGCTCCTCTCCGACGCGGGCGTGCCCTTCGTCGTCCGAAACGAGGGAGTGCAGGGCCTCTTCGGGGCGGGAGAGCTGGGCGGCTTCAACGTCCTCGTGGGGCCGGTGGAGGTTCAAGTGAAAGAAAAGGATGCGGACTTCGCTCGGGAGGTCTTGGGGGAACTGGCGCGTTAGCCCGCACCGGAGAGGCGGCGATCGCCCCGGGCCCCGGGTGTCCGCGGACCCCGAGCGCCGCCCGGGAAGTTCAACAAGATCACGGAGATCGTTCAAGTGAAACCTTTTGGTGCCGTGTGTTCCCGAAGATTTTCACATGGGGTTCGGAAGAGTACGACGGTCCGGGTTCGGTCCAAAAACGGCCATATTTTTCCTCCGATTTCGTTAAACTGCATTCAATTAGAATGCTAAAACGCGCACTTGCTGAACGGCCGTGCAAAGCGCTCGATCGCCTTTCTATTTCAAGACCTTCATGAATTATTCACAGGGCTTTCCACAGGACTTTCCACAGCCTCGGTGGAAAAGAGAGAGCGCCTTGATCCAGGTTTCAATGGAGTTTCAGCACCGTGGTAAGGGAGGAAGGTGTGAACTCGAAGGCACATCCCGAACCGAACTGGACAAGTTCCAAACAGGCCGATCCGAAAAGGACTTCCGAGCCCACCGACCGGCGAGGGACCTTTGCCTGGAATGCGGCCGGAGGTTTCACCGCCTCGATTCCTCGTGCTCGGGCGGTGGACCCGTGAAGGATGGACCCACAGTCGGAGACGCCTATTCGCGAATTTACTCCGTGGTGAAGCGGATCCCACGGGGGAGGGTCGCCACGTACGGCCAAGTGGCCCTCCTCGCGGGCATCCCGCGCCGCGCGCGTCAGGTGGGCTACGCGCTCCACGTCCTGCCAGACGATTCGGTGGTGCCCTGGCACCGGGTGGTGAACGCCGGCGGTCGGATCAGCCTCCATTCGGGGCCCACGTTGAGGGCCATTCAGAGGCACCTCCTGGAGTGCGAGGGAGTGTCCTTCGGAGAGGACGGCCGGTTGGACCTGAACCGGTTCCAGTGGCAACCGGACGGCGGAAGGACGGGCGAGAGGACATGAACGAGATTCGAATCACCGGCGAGGGCTCCCTGGAGTCGGTCCATGGCCGAACACGAAGCGCCTACGACGCCGTCGCCGACCGGTACCACGAGCTCTTCCGCGACGAACTCATAGGAAAGGAATACGACCGGGACCTTCTGGACGAATTCGCCAGGTCCTTCGGCGTCGGCGGGCGGGTTCTGGATGCGGGGTGCGGGCCCTGCGGCCACGTGAGCCGTTACCTGAGGAATCGCGGCCTGGCGGTGGTGGGCGTGGACCTTTCCGTTTCCTGCCTCCGAACGGCCAGACGGTGCCAGCCGCTCATCCCCGTGGCGGCGGGAGACCTTGCCCGTCTGCCCTTCGGGTCCTCGGTCTTCGCCGGCGTCGTGGCCTACTACTCCCTGATCCATACGCCGAAGCGCTTCCTCCGCCGCCTCCTTCAGGAGTTCCGCCGGACGTTGGCTTCGGGTGGCCGCCTGCTCCTGGCCGTCAAGGAGGGGACATCGGAGGGGTACGAGCCGGAACTGCTCGGCGCACCCGTCCCCATCTACTTCTCCCGATTCACCCTGGAGGAAATGGCGCGCGTGCTGGAAGGAGGAGGGTTCCGGGTGGAGCGTCTCGAACGGCGCGATCCCTACGACTTCGAAATCGCCGAGGGAAGGATCTTCGCGGTGGCTCGGGGGAAGTGAAGACGGTCGCCTCGAGGCCCCGAGCGTGAGACCATGGGGGGCGGGTGACAGGTTCTGGCTGGGACGAGGAAGCGATGCGGGATCCGAAGGAGTTCTTCGGTCTGTCAAGGACGGCATCCGAGGGAGAGGCGGCCCCGGCCTGGGTGCGGCTTGCCCTCGCGGTCTTCTTTTTGATCGGCCACGCGCTCCTGGGCCTCGGGCTCGCCTTGATCGCGGCCTTTCTCGTGTACGCCTTCGCTCCCAAGACGGGAACCGGCTCCCTCATGGCGCTTGCCTTGGCGGGCGCCGTCTTCCTGGTGTTCCTGTCCAGGGGAATCGGGGCGGCCTTGGGTGTGTGGCGAGGCGGCCGGGCTAAAGGCTAGAGAGGCGGAGGGGGGCATGCAAATGAAGGCGGGGCGAATCTGGACGGGCGCGGCGGCACTGGCACTGATCGGCGCATCGGCGGCCTTCGGCGCCGACACCGGGCCCTTTCCCGTGTCCGACCTCGCTCGGTGCAAGCCGGAGGAGGCGCGGGCGCTTCTGGAGGGGGAATGCGGGGCGGAAGTGGAGGAATCGACTGGGGCGACCGAAACCAGCCTGACCGCTTCCTGCGGGGACTACACCGTCACGGCGGTTTTCTGGAAGGATGGTCTCGTGGCGCTTCGGGTGCGCTTCAACGGCCTGATGACCGAGGAGGAAGCGTTCGAAGCCATGGGCTTGAAGCCTCCCGCCGAATCGGAGATCGACGAAGAGGAGGAGCGGCCGGTCACCGCTCCCTTCCGGGAGGGGGAGGGCGGCGTTCGGGTGGCGGGCGTGGACAAGAAGAACCCCAAGGCCATCTTCGTCGGGGGCTTGGAACTCTGGCCGAACGCCGCCTGGTCGGAAGAATGGCAGCGGGAGCTGGCGCGGGAACGGGCGGAAAAGGACGAGTGACGCGCCCGAGGGGCGCTCCGGAGGAGGAGGGACCATGAACACGGAGGCCGCGGCCCAGGCCGCATCCATTCTCAGGGATCCCAGCCAGTTCCAGTGGTACGTGATCGCTCTCTTCGCCCTGGTCGTGTACGTCTACGCCGCGGAGGTCGAGCGCCGGAACTGGAACGTGTTCTTCGCGGGCCTGGCCTACTGGGGCATGGACTGGTTCAACGAGATCTGGAACGGACTGGTCTTTCACTTCACCGACAGGGCCCCCGTCTGGGGAGCGCCGGGAAAGACCGCCTACCTGCTCCTGGTGGGGCTCAACATCGAGATCTGCTTCATGTTCGCCGTGGCGGGCGTGGCCTTCGCCAAGCTCCTCCCCGCCGATCGGAAGTGGAAGGTGCTCGGCGTGCCCAACCGCCTGTTCTTCGCCGTCGCCAACTCGATCTTCTGCGTCTTCGTGGAAGTGCTCCTCAACGCCGCAGGAGCCCTCACGTGGGACTGGCCCTGGTGGGGAGCCCGCGCTCCGTGGCTCATCTTCCTCGTGGGCTATCTGCCCTTCTTCCTCGTCTCCTACTGGGTCCACGACATGGAGAGCCTCGGGAAAAAGGCGGCGGTGACGGGAGGGATTCTTGGATTCGACGCGGCCTGCCTCGTGCTCTTCGGCGCCGTGCTCGGCTGGATCTGACGGGCGGAGGATCGCGATGGCCGGGAACATCGAAAGGTCGTTCTTCGTCCGCTGGGCAGACGTGGATTTCAACGGCCACATGCGCAACACGGCCTACCTGGACGTCTCGGGCGACGCGCGGATGCTCTACTTCGAAGCGGGGGGGTTCTCCATGCGCGAGTTCGAGCGCCTCCGCCTGGGCCCGGTCATCGTGCGGGACGAGGTGGAGTACTTTCGGGAGTTGAGGCTCCTCGAGCCGTTCACGGTGGCGCTCCTCCTGGCGGGCGCCAGCGGCGACGGGTCCCGATTCCGGCTGAGGAACGAGTTCCTTCGGGAGGACGGACAGCCGGCGGCCCGCCTGACGAGCACGGGAGGCTGGATGGACCTTGGGGCCCGCCGATGGACGACCCCTCCGGAGGCGCTCAAGGATCTGGTCGCCAGACTTCCGCGAAGCGACGACTTCGAGGTCCTGGCAACCAAGAAGAGCCGTTAACCCGCCGGCGCCGGACCCTCCGGGCATCGCGGTCACGGCAGGACCCGGCCGCGGGAAAAGGAGATCGCCCATGTCTTTCCCTTTCTGGCGCCTCTACCTTTCGGCCCTCGCGGTGCTCCTCCTGCTCGACGGTCTCTGGCTGGGGGTGGTGGCCCGGGCGTTCTATGTCAAGCACATCGGCTACCTGATGGGGGAGAGGCTCACCTGGTGGGCGGTGGCGGCCTTCTACGCCCTTTATCCCGCGGGGATCGCCGTCCTCACCGCCGGCCCCTCCTCGCGGGGAGGGGACCTGACGGGGGCCTTTCTCAAGGGGGCCCTCCTGGGGCTCCTGGCCTACGGGGCCTACAACCTGACCAATCAGGCCACGGTGGCGCGCTGGCCCGTGGTGGTGACGGTGGTGGACATGACATGGGGAGCGGCCGTCACGGCCCTCGCCAGCCTGGCGGCGGCGTGGGCGGCCTCGCGATAACGGCGGAGCGCAGGGGAGGCGGACCATGAAAGCGGGAGCGCGGAACCGGATCCTGGCGAAGGTGGTATCGGTGAAGAGCGACGACATCATGTCCCTGGCGAAGTTCCAGACCGAGGGGCCCGTGGAGATGGCCTCGGTCCTGACCACGGAATCCGTGCGCGACCTCGACCTCCGGCCCGGCGACCGGGTGGAGCTGATCGTGAAGGCCGTGCACGTGCTCGTGGTCAAGGCGTGAGATTCCGGCTCGTCTCCCGTGCGAGGGAAACGAGCCGGAGATTGCGGCCGGGGTCCTCTTGACAGGCGCGGGGCCGCCGGCGTAGAAAACCCGCAAGAAGACCGGTGCACCGGGCGCGGGGGAAAGATCGGCCCGCAGGGGAGGGACCGTATGGAACCGGGAACGGCGAAGGTGCTTTTGGGAATCGGGTTCGGGGTCTCCGCCCTGGCGGTCCTCGTGACCCTGGGCCTGCTCTGGACAAAAAGGTCTTTCGACTTACGCTTCCGAAAGGGGACCATGGCCGGGGTGTACGCGGGCCTCGGGCTGTTCTGGCTCCTCGCCGCGGGTTTGGACGCGGCGGGGCCAGATTCGTGGATCCGGACCTTGTTTCGCGTCCTCTTCGGTCTGGCCTGGCTGGCCTGGGCGGCCCACGTTTGGCGTCACCCGGAGCATTACCGCCTTCGGGAATCCTGAGGGAGCAGGCGCAGGAGAAAAGACGGCGGGCGCCCTTCGGGGCGCCCGCCGTGTTGTTTGGAGCAGGTCGAGAATCAGGTGGCCAGGGCCATGCGCCGGGGCTCCACCTCCTCCTTGAGGAAGCGGACCACCTCCGTCGTGGGGGTCCCCGGCGTGAAGAGCCTCGCCACCCCCGATTCCTGGAGGAAGGGGATGTCTTCGTCCGGAATGATGCCCCCGCCGAAGACCACCACGTCCTGCGCGTTCTGTTCCCTGAGGAGCCGGATGACCTTGGGAAAAAGGGTGTTGTGGGCGCCGGATAGGATGGAGAGCCCGATGGCGTCCACATCCTCCTGGATGGCCGTGGCGACCACCTGCTCGGGAGTCTGGTGGAGGCCCGTGTAGATCACCTCGTATCCCGCGTCGCGCAGGGCCCGGGCGATGATCTTCGCGCCGCGGTCGTGGCCGTCGAGACCGACCTTGCCGATCAGGAGACGCAGTTTCCGCTCGCTCATGAACCACCTCGCAAGGAAAAAGTATACACCGTGCTCGGGCGGGCCGGCCAGCGGTGCGAAACCTGCGGCCCCGGAGGGGCGGCGATCAGGCGGTTCGCCGGCGGAGCAGGAGCCAGGCCGCGAAGGAGAGCGTGCCCAGGAGCAGGAGGCCCGCCAGGATGGGCACCAGGACCGACAGGACGGACACGGCGACGGAGGCGGCGGTCTCCACCGTGGCCACCAGGGGGTTGGCGATGCCGAGGGTCGTCAGGGCCGAGAGGATCCGGCCCTTCACCGTGGCTACCTGAACGAGGCCCGCCGCACCGCCCCCGGCGATGAGGGCGAGGGTCCACTTGAGGAAGGGATCCAAATCTCCCATGGCTGAAGCCGCCACGGCGGTCCCCGCCACCACGGCGGCGGGAGAGGCCACGGTGTCCAGGAGGTGGTCCAGCCAAGGGACGTGGTAAGCGGCCACCTCGAGGACCGTGGCCGTGGCGAAGGCGAGGAGGGCGGGCCACGTGCCCATCCACGCGAAGCCCTTGGCGAGGGTCAGGTGGCCGGACAGGGCGGCGATGGAGAGGACGAGGGGCGGCACGAAGACGCGGAAGCCGCAGGCCGCCGCCAGCCCGATGCCCAGCAGGACGCTCAACGCCGCTTCCATGTCTGTCTCCTCGTACACGGATTCAGGAGATCCAGGCCTCGCTCCGAAATACGAATCTCGAGATCCGACACCCGAGTTCCGAAATCCGAATTTCGAAATCTCGAATCCGAAATCAGATCACGCTCTCCTCCCGGTACTCGCCGAAAACCTCCTTCATGGCGTTGCAAGTTTCCTCGAGGGTGCAGTAGGCGCGCGCGCAGTCCAGGAGGGCGGGCATGAGGTTCTCGGAAGTGCGAGCCTTGGCCGTGAGGTCCCGGAGGGCCGACGAAACGGCCTTTCCGTCCCGGGTCCGTTTGACCTCGGCGAGGCGGGCCTTGTGGCGGGCCTCCACCTCCGGGGGGATCTTGAGAAGAGGGATGGGGACCTCGTCGGCGGAAACGTACTTGTTCACGCCCACGATGGTCTTCTCCCCGCTTTCCACCTGTTTCTGGTACCGGTACGCGGCCTCGGCGATCTCCCGCTGGGGGTAGCCCTGCTCGATGGCCCGGATGATTCCGCCCATCTCGTCGATCTTGGCGATGTAAGCCAGGGCCTGGCGCTCCATCTCGTTCGTGAGCGACTCCACGAAATAGGACCCGGCCAGAGGGTCGATGGTGTGGGCGACGCCGCTCTCCTCGGCGAGGATCTGCTGGGTTCTCAGGGCCACGGTGACGGCCTGCTCGGACGGCAGGCAGAGGGTCTCGTCCATGGAATCGGTGTGAAGGCTCTGGCACCCGCCGAGAACGGCGGCGAGGGCCTGCACCGTGACCCGGACGATGTTGTTGAGGGGCTGCTGGGCGGTCAGGGAGCACCCGGCGGTCTGGACGTGGGTCCGGAGCATCCACGAGCGGGGGTCCTTCGCGCCGAAGCGCTCCTTCAGCTGGCGGGCCCAGATCCGACGGGCGGCGCGCAGTTTGGCCACCTCCTCGAAGAAATCGTTGTGGGAGTTGAAGAAGTAGCTCAGGCGCGGGGCGAACTCGTCCACCGGCAGGCCCCGTGCGATCCCGGCCTGGACGTAGCCGATGCCGTCGGCGAGGGTGAAGGCCAGCTCCTGCGCCGCCGTGCTGCCCGCCTCGCGGATGTGGTAGCCGCTGATGGAGATCGTGTTCCACTGGGGCACTTCCCGGGCCGAGAACTCCATGGTGTCCACGATGAGGCGGACGCTCGGCTCCGGCGGGTAGATCCACTCCTTCTGGGCGATGTACTCCTTGAAGATGTCGTTCTGGATGGTGCCCCGGAGCTTCTTGAAGGGGACGCCCTGCTTTTCGGCCACCGCGAGGTACATGGCATAGAGGACGGCGGCGGGGGCGTTGATGGTCATGGAGGTGGAGACCTCGCCCAGGGGGATCCCGTCGAAAAGGATCTCCATGTCGCGCAGGGTCGAGACCGCCACGCCCTCCTTGCCCACCTCTCCGTCGGCGAGGGGGCTGTCCCCGTCGCGGCCCATGAGGGTGGGAAGGTCAAAGGCCGTGGAGAGGCCCGTCTGGCCCTCCCTCAGGAGGTACTTGAACCGGGCGTTCGTGTCCTCCGCCGTTCCCATCCCCGCGAACATGCGCATGGTCCAGAGGCGCCCGCGGTACATGGTGGGCTGGACGCCGCGGGTGAAGGGGTATTCGCCGGGCCAGCCGAGGTCCCGGTCGTAGTCGAGGTCCTTCAGATCCTCGGGGCCGTAAATGCGGTCGAAGGGGAGCGAGGACACGGAGGAGAAGTCCACCTCCCGCTCCGGGTGCTTCTTGAGGTGCGGTTCAAGGGTCTCCTTTTCCCATCGCTTCCGTCCGCCCGCCGTGCGAGAATCGCCCATGGTCGCTCCTTGGCCCAGGGCCGGACGGAGCGGTCCGCGCCCTTTTTCGCCACGCTTCCATTCTCCATGGTGGGCGCCGCCGGTGCAACGGGGCAGCGGGCCCTCGGCGGGCCCGATCGGCAGGCCGAAACGGCGCGGCGCGCCAAGGCGGCATGGGGCGGACCTCCCGACCAGAAAGCATGCATTCCCGCGCCGGGCGGCTCCCGCAGAGGATTCGAAGCCGGCCAGGGGGACTTGGCACGGACCGTGCGTTGGGCGGAGGGTCGGAGAAAGGAGGTTCGGCCATGAAGAGAATCCGCCCGGTGGTCCGGATGGCTTCCCTACTGACCGCTTTCCTGTCTCCGAGTCTTCCGCGGAGGGCCTCGTGGCGATGGGTCCCTCCGGATGGTTGCCCGATCTTTCCCCTTCGATCGACCCACGCCGCCGGAGACAGGAGCCGACCCCGACCCCGTGCACCCCAGCCCGAGACGCTTCAGGTCCCGGCGGCGTCCGCCCCTGCCGCGCCCACCCCGTAACTTCACCTCATGATCCGCGCGGCAGAAGGGGCCCGCCGAAAGGCGGGCCCCGTTTCTTGCTCCTCGTTGGCCCCGGCCCCGGGTTCTCTGCTATGCTCCCCCCTCGGGAGGCGACCCATGCGCATCGCGGTGGCCGCGGACCACGCGGGATACGAGATGAAGGAGTTCGTCCGGCGCTGGCTGGCCGAGGCGGGACACGACGTCGCGGACGTGGGGGCCTTCTCGGAGGCCTCCGTGGACTATCCCGACTTCGCCGGACCGGCGTGCGCCAAGGTCCTGTCGGGCGAGGCCGACCGGGCCGTGCTCGTCTGCGGCTCGGGCGTGGGGATGAGCATGGCGGCCAACCGGTTCAGGGGGATCCGGGCCGTTCTTTGCACGGACCTCTACCTCGCCCGGTTCTCCCGCCTGCACAACGACTCCAACGTCCTGTGCCTGCCGGGGCGCCTCATGGGCAAGGGGCTCTGCGAGGAAGTCCTGCGTGTGTGGCTCGAAACCCCCTTCGAGGGCGGGCGGCACGCCCGGCGGGTGGCCAAGCTGGACGATCTGAATCGCGGAGGGTCCGCATGAAAATCCCCGTCTTGTTGGAGGCTCCGTCGGGGCGGCCCGCACGGGCCCTGGGGGGAGGGCCGCACCTGAGGGCCGCCGTCCAGGGGCTGGTGCGAGCCTCGTGGCCGGTGGTCGTCCACGAGCCGGCAGGTCAGGCCCAGCTGGCCGGCCTTCCCGGGGCCCAGGTCGTGAACTATCCTCCGGCCGGTCCGGGGCTCCGCCAGTCGTCCCTGGTCCTGCTGGGAGCGACCTGCCCGCCGGACTGGCGGGAACAGGCCTTGTCCGACCTGAAGGGGGCGGGCATCCCCTTCTGGGACGAGGCGGACCCGAAGGGGTCGAGCCTGGCCCTGCCCATGTGGGTGCCGGGCGAGGTCCTTTCCTTCGCGGCGTGGTCTTCGGGCGGCCTGAAGGGCTGGGAGAAGGACCTCGCCGAGGATTTCCTGAGGGCCCACGAGTCCTTCGCGGGTTCGTTCCTGCGGCTCGCCGGAGAAATCCGGCAGTGGATCCTGGCCGGAGAGGGCGAGGAGGGATTCCGTCGGAAGGTGGCCGCCCAACTGGCCAACCCGGAACTCCTGTCCCTGCTGGTGAGGGGCGAGTACGACCGGGCCCGCGCCATGGCCCAGAAAATCGTGGGGAGCACGACGCGGTCGCTGGATTGAGGCCCGTGGAGGAACCCAACGCAACCCATCGGGCGACCGGTTCCAGGGCGGGCACGGAGGTGCCGGCCCGCCGGGACGCCCTTCACGTGGAGCAGACACCATGGCTGTGACGGAACAGCAAATCCTCGATGCCCTCCGGGCCGTCGTGGACCCGGATTTCAACAAGGACATCGTTGAACTCGGATTCGTCCACGACCTCAAGGTGGAAGGAGGGCGCGCCTCCTTCCGGATCGTGCTCACGACGCCGGCCTGCCCGGTGCGGGAGAGGTTCCGACAGCAGGCCGAGGAGGCGGTCCGGGCCATCCCCGGGGTGACGGAGGTGGCCGTCACCATGGACGCCAAGGTTGCCGCCGGGACCACGGGGCCGCTCATCGAGAACCTCCTTCCCCAGGTGAAGAACACCCTCGCCGTGGCCTCGGGAAAGGGCGGGGTGGGCAAGTCCACGGTGGCTTCGAACCTCGCCGCTGCGCTGGCCCTGACGGGAGCCAAGGTGGGGCTCCTGGACGCGGACATTTACGGGCCCTCCATGGGAATCATGCTCGGAGTCACGGAGAAGCCCAAGGTGGACGAGGCCCAGGAGAAGATGCTCCCGATCTTCGCCCACGGCATGCACGTCATGTCCCTCGGCTTCCTCCTGGACCCCGACATGCCCGTGATCTGGAGGGGCCCCATGGTGATGAAGGCCCTCGAACAACTCCTCAAGGACGTGGCCTGGCCGGAGCTGGACTACATGGTCGTGGACCTTCCGCCGGGCACCGGGGACGCGCAACTGACGCTGACGCAGAAGGTTCCGCTCACCGGCGCGGTCATCGTCACCACGCCCAACGAGGTGGCCCTCATCGACGCTCGAAAGGGCCTCGCCATGTTCCAGAAGGTCCAGGTGCCCGTGCTGGGGATCGTGGAGAACATGTCGTGGTTCGTGTGCCCGCACTGCCAGGGTGTGTCGGACATCTTCTCCCGCGGAGGAGGAGAACGCTGCGCCCGGGAGATGGGCGTGCCCTTCCTCGGGGAGGTTCCCCTGGACCCGAGCGTGCGCGAGGCGGGAGACGGCGGCACTCCCGTGGTCATCGGCTCGCCGGACTCCCCGGTGGCGCGCGCCTTCCGGGACCTCGCCGGGCGGGTCGCCCAGCAATCCAGCATCGCGGCCCTCCGCCAGGGCTAGCCGGCGTCCGGACGGGGAAAGCCGGGAGTGCCGTCGGGGAAGTTCCCGGTGCGCCCCCGGAAGGGCGCCCGGGTCCAGGGGGTAACCATGGCGCGCAAAAGGGAGAGGCAAGAGGAGCCCCAGGTCGTCCGCCGAAACCTGGAGGTCCGCTTCGAGGGCCTCGTGGGGCAGGCCGCCGCCCTCCGCTTCCTCCGGAAGGCTCTCCAGAAGGGCGTCCTTCCACAAGTTCTGCTTTTCTCCGGTCCGCGGGGTGTCGGGAAGGCGACGGCGGCCATGATGACCGCGGCGGGCCTCCTCTGCGAGAAGGGGAACCAGGGACCCTGCGGAGAGTGCCTTCCCTGCCGGAAGGTGTCCCGGGGCATCCACCCGGACGTGCGCGAGGTCGGGTTGGAGCTCGTGGAAGGCTCGGGCAAAGCGCGGACGCAGATTGTCGTGGAGCAAGTGAGGACCCAGGTGCTCCAGCCCCTGGCCCTGCCCCCGTACGAAGGGAGGCGGCTCGTCTTTCTCATCGATCCCGCCGAGGCCCTCAACGCCAACGCCCAGAACGCCCTGCTCCGGTCGCTCGAGGAGCCCCCCTCTTACGCCCAGTTCTTCCTGATCGCGTCAAATCTGTCCAGCTTGCTCCCCACGGTTCGATCGAGATGCCACGAGGTGGTCTTCTCCTCCCTCGATCCCGGGGAAATGCGCGCCTTCTGCGAAAGGGCGGGCCTGGAGGGGATCGAGGAGCCGGCCCTGGCCGCCGCCGGAGGGTCCCCCGGCCAGCTTCTGGCCTTGCAGGGAGGGGAGGGAGCGGCCCGGAGGGAGGTCGTCCTCCGTCTCCTTTCCGAGGGGCTGAACCTGTCTTCGTACCCGTCCCTTCACCCCATCCTCGAAACCCTGGCGAAGGAAAACCCCCGTGAAGTCGTGTCCATGGCCGTCGGGCTCGTGCGGGACGCCGCGCGAATCGCGTCGGGTGGAGAGCCCCTCCGTCATCGCGATGTCGCCGCGCATTTGAGGGCCGCGGTGGCCGCCCGGGGCGCGGCGGGCCTGGACGAACTGGCCGAGCGTCTGGCCCAGGCCCCCGCACAGCTCGCGCACAACGTGAATCCCCGGCTCCTCCTCGATCGGCTCTTCCTCGTTCCCTGACGGATCTCCCCTCCAGGGCCCGCCCTGGAATCCCTCCCCGGCGCCTTCCGCCCGAGGCCAGGCGCGGCGAGCGCTCGGCAGGCCGGCCCCACCCCACCGGGCGCGGAAACTCCCAAGCGGAGCCCAAAAAGAAAGCCCCGCCCGAAGGCGGGGCCGAGGAGGGGAATTCGCGGGCCGTCCTAGAAGGAGTGGCCCACCATCAAGCTGTAGAAGTGCGACCGTCCGGCCTTGTCGTAAAGGTAAGGATCGTTGTCCGAGTAGTCGCCGTATTCATAACGGGCCTGGAGCCACCAGGCGTCGGTGAAGGTGTAGCGGGCCCCGAAGCGAAGCCAGGCCTGGGACATGTCCAGGTCGGAGTAGGAGTAGACGCGGGTCATCGGCAGGAAGTGGATCCCCGGGATGTTGAAGTCGGAGGGCTGAAGGAGTTCGAAGAGGTCCAGGCCCCCGTCCGAATCGGAGTAGACGTACTCGAGATTGAGGGCCAGCTCCTCGATGGGCTTGTAGGTGAGGCCGGCCGAGTAGGAGGTGTTGCGGGTCTCGTAGTGCAGCAGGTTCCGCGCGGAGCCATACAGGCCCCCAGTGGCCCCCGCCGCTCACCCATCCATCAGCGCGATGCAGGTCGGGAAGTCCGACTTGACGCGCTGAATCGCCACGTTCGCAAACCACTCCAGCTTCGGGAGGGGCGCGTGCCAGAAGGTGAGATCCGCAGCCATCTGATCGCGGGACCAGTCGGTGTTGTCGCCCTCGCGGTTGTCCGCCGAACTCCAGCGGGTGGCGGCGGTCAGGGAGGCCTTGGTCCCGAAGTTGTGGGAGAGGAACAGGCTGTAGCGGTCCTGAGTCTCGGGGGACATGGAGGGATCCGACACGCGGGCCGCTCGCCACTGGTAGTACTGGGTCGCCGCGAAGGCGCTCGGGTTGCCAGGGGCCTCGTAGGTCGTGCAGGTCCCGTTGGGGTTCCCGTATGTGTGGTTGGCCTCGAGGCGCTCGAAGGTGCCGCGGACCTGTCCTCCCTTCCAGGGCTTTGCCCGGTAGGTGAGGCGGTACCGGTTCGTCGTGGTCTTCGTCGAATCGCCGAGCACCGTAAAGGTGTCCCGGTCCTCGATTCGGTAAAGCCACTCGAGATCGAGGCTTCCCGCCTTCTTGCCGAAGCGGTACCCGAGGTTCAGGTTGGAGTCGTAGACCCTTCGATCCATGGAGGAGTAGCGCCAGTAGTCGGGATTGACTCCGTACACGTCCCGGTAAGTCCGCCCGACGTGGGGACCCGCGGCGGCCACGGGCTCCGCCGTGTCGATGAAGTAGGGGTCGCTGTCGAGGGTGTAGTAGTTGCTGCGCCAGCGGAAGGACCACTTCTTGTGTCCCCCGAAGCGCCGGGCCGTGGAGAGCCGATACCCTTCGTAGTCGTAGGAGATGTCGGTTCGGCGGTTCTCCGTGGTGGACCAGACGCCGCCGGCGTCCAGGGCGAAGCCGTAGGCGCTGGGGACCGTCACGTCGAGTTTGGTCGTCCGCTTGTCCAACTCGGGCTGGAGGTCCGAGGGCAGGATCCCACTCCGGGCGTCGTACTGGACCCTATTGGAAAAGATGTCCGTGCGGAGCACGGGATGTCTGGCGCGGGGATAGAGCAGGAAGGCGCTGTCCACGCCCTGGGCCAGGGACCGCTCGGTATAGCTGAGGGCCACCACGGCCTTGGTGAGGTTCATCTCGGCCTTGAATCCGAGGTCGTAGGTGTGCTCGTCCACGCCGCGAGTCTGACCCGTCACGTGGCACCCGAAGCAGTGGCCGAGGGACAGGGACTGATGGGTACCGTCCCGGTGCTGGTCGCGGACCAGCAGACCCAGCGTGAGCCGGGGGATGTCCGGGTGTTGGAATTCGAGGCGGCTTTCCAGAAGCGAGTAGTTGATCTTGTATTCGTCGTTGGGGCTCAGGTCCGTGCCCTGGAGCACCTTTGGGGAGGCCACGGCGTTCATGTAAGAGAGCGGATCGTGGGGTAGCCGATGGACAAACTTGGTGTACTCCGTGCGGCTCCTGAGCATTCGCTGAACGTCAAAGGTCAGGGTCATGTCCTGCGTGTTTCCACCTACCGTGTGGGCGGAGAGCAGGAAGTGAGAGCCGGGAGCCGCGTTGACCAGCCTGAGGTCGAACTCGGGGCCCGATCCGATGGGGGAATACTCGCTCACCTGTTCCTGGTTCCCGCTGTCCTCGGAGTGCCACGCGCCCACGGCTACATAAGAGCCGGATCCAGCGGGCGGAGCCTCCTCGGCCCGGGCCGCGGCCCAAGGAAGGAGGATCAGGACGGAGGCGAGGGCGAAGAGGGTCAAGGTTCTCATGGCGTCTTCCCTCCCTCTACCGCGTGAGTCCCCATCCGCTGGTGGGGACGCCCTGGGACGGCAGGTCGCTGCCGTGGACGCGCGGATGGCAGGTGGTGCACTTGGTGGTCATGGCCCGGTTCATGCCGTACTCCCCGTACGGGTTGCGGAAGACCCGGCCGCCGACGGTCTGCGGTCCCGAGGGCTGGCCCTCGTGGTTGGCCTGGAAATGGAACTCGTGGCACTGGAGGCACAGGGCGGGCTCGTTGGCCACGAGAAGGTTGTTGGCCACGGCCCCATGAGGGGAGTGGCAGAGGTTGCAGTCTTCGTTCACGGGGGAGTGCTCGAAGATGAAGGGACCTTCCTGGGCAGGGTGGCAGCTCAGGCACAGGTCGTTCTTGCGGGTCTTCACCTTCAAGGCGCCCTCGGTGGAGGCGTGGACGTCGTGGCAGCTCGCACAGGACATCTTGCCGGATTCGACGGGGTGGCGCGACGGGAGGCGGAAGCTGGCGGCCACGGATGCATGGCAGCCAGCGCAGGCGTCCTGGGGACGGGAGGCCTTGTGGACCTGGTGGCACGTGGTGCAGGCCAGGTCCTCACCCGCATGGCGCGAGGCGGGCCATTCGCCCATCCCTTTGGCGGCATGGCAGGACATGCACGCGGCGTTGTCCACCGCCTCGTCCTTGCCGAAGGCGCGGATGGCCTCGACGTCGCCGGAGTCCACGTGGGCGTCCGCCTTGCCCGCGTCGTGGCAGCCCAGGCAGCCGACCGAATGGCCCATCACTTCGAAGGGCTCCAGCCGCATGTGCGACTGTCCGAGGGCGCCCATGGCGATTCCCTCGTGGCAGGCCACGCACGCGCCCGGATCGGCCGCCCACGCCCCCACGCACCCCAGTGCCACGGCGAGTACCAGCGTCAGGCACTTGGATTTCATACCCTCTCCTACTCGATTCAGCTTCAAGTTCGTCTGGAGGAAGTTCGATCTGGGGAACCATCGGCCATGGGACTCCACGGCGATCGTCCCCGGAGCGGAACTCCGCTCCGGTACCCTCGAGAGTTCACGACTCTCCGGGCGCCGGGCGGTCAGCGCGGGCGGCGAAAGATCCTCAAATCTGCGTCCATGGCATTACCCCCTGATTCCCAGTCGAACGGGAATATACCTCGGTGCACCGTGGTCTGCCAGCCTTAAACCATGGTGGTATCTATGAAGGGGCATTTTTCCCACAGCATTCCGCTAAGGTTCTTCTCTCTGAACACCAAGAAATCTCTGGATCGCATCTCCATCCATGGTTCGACCTCCGTCCGCGGCCTGGACGTCCATCTATGGACACGAGAGGCCCGTGGGGCATTTCCCACGGTCGCCCGTGAAGGCGGTCAGACCCGACCTTTGGTCTTCAAGGAAAGGAAGTTGCCGAGTACGGTTTGGGACTGGGAGAGCTTCAGGATGCGCTGGTTTCGCTTCTGGAGGGCCAGGGTGTCGGACTGGTCGGGGACGATTCCCCTCTGGTCCCTCAAGAGCCTCTCCACCTCGAACTGGAGCGCCCGAAGTTCCTCCACGGTGAGGCGCTTGAGGTTCGTCGGCGAGGGCAGAAGGTATCCCTCCATGAGGGACGAGGCCATCGCGAGAGCGGATCCACCCATGAACGCCATGTCACCCCTCCGCTTCCTTCAGACGTTTCGTGCGGCCAAGGTACCACTCCCGGACCTCGCGAAGGAAGGTCAGGGTGGACGGGAGGCGGTAATCGGCATAGGTCCAGGGAAGGGGGGTGAAGGCGTCCTCGTGGTAGAGGAGGGTCACCTCCCCATAAATCCCACCGGACAGGTAGATCCGGTGGGCTCGGTCCTTGGTGGAAGCCAGAACGAGCCGGGAGGGCAGGAGCAGTCCGGGATCCAGGTTGACCGTCCGAGCGCCGAAGCGGGAGAGGTTTTCCTCCCGCCGGTTCGTCAGGTGCTTGATCTCCGCCAGGAACCCCTGGGGCGCGAGCTCCTCGAAAACGGCGATCTGCTTGAAGAGGGGCGCGCCCATCTCTTTATGGTAGTAGGAGGTGAAATCGAAGGGAAATGGGGACTGCACCCGGGCGACGGGCCCGAAATCCTCCTTGAGCCCCTCGAGGGCCTGGTCCCGAAAGGAGTCTTCTTTATAGAGGATGGCGCAAACCAGAGCTGCCGGCGACTCCGGACCCACCGATCCCATCCCCAACCTCCGTTCTGGCGGAGTGATCACATCTCGAAGCGGCCCATCTCCTCCGGAGAAAGTTTTTCGAGCCACTGGCGGAGGGCTTCCGTGTTGTCCTCTAGCTCGTAACACTTCTCGAAGATGGATTCCTCTACGAAGATCGGTACGTGCGCCCGCAGGGCGAGGGCGATGGCGTCCGAAGGTCGGGCGTCCACGTGAAGTTCGCCCGCCGAAGGGCTGAGGACGAGGTCGGCGAAATAGGTGTTGTCCCGCACGTCCGTGATCCTCACCTCCTTGATCGGGGCGTGCACCTTTTCCAGGATGCCGCAGAGCAGGTCGTGGGTCATGGGGCGGGGGACCTTGATGGATTCCAGTTCCAGGGCGATGGCGTTGGCCTCCGAGGTCCCGATCCAGATGGGAACCAGCCGGCTGGCCGCCTCTTCCTTGAGGACGAGGATGGGCCACTGGGTGATGGGATCGAGGACGAGACCGTGGATGACGACCTTCTGGAGCATGTCCGGCGCCCCCTCCTTCAGGTTCCAATATAGGAACCGGCTTCCGTCCGCGTCAAGGAACCGGATTCAACATCTCCCCATCCGGGCCAAGTCAAGTGAGTCCGAGATCGGCCGGATCGGAGCGCTCGAGGCAAGCCACCGATCCGAGGGGCCAAGGGCTCTTGACACGGGAGCGAGTTTGGAATACAATCTCTATTCGTCGGCCGGAAGTGGGCAACGGGCGGCCGATGGCGACAATCCCCGCCGGAAGGTTCGAGGGGTTGACAAGCCGGGCAAAAGTTGCTAAATTATAAAATTGCCGGCCCCAACGCGGGGACTTGGCGCGGCTCTTTGAAAACTAGGTGGCAGAAGACGCGAGATCGTGCGGACCATAAAACAGTCCACGACCGAATCCGAACCTATTCAAACCTCCAAAATCAACTGGAGAGTTTGATCCTGGCTCAGAACGAACGCTGGCGGCGTGCTTAACACATGCAAGTCGAACGCGAAAGGGGGCAACCCCGAGTAGAGTGGCGCACGGGTGAGTAACACGTGGGTAATCTGCCCTCGAGTGGGGGATAACGTTCCGAAAGGAGCGCTAATACCGCATAACTCGGCGGGGACCCAGGTTCCTGTCGGCAAAGATGGCCTCTGCTTGCATGCTATCGCTTGAGGAGGAGCCCGCGCCCCATTAGGTAGTTGGTGGGGTAACGGCCTACCAAGCCTACGATGGGTAGCCGGCCTGAGAGGGTGGCCGGCCACACTGGCACTGAGACACGGGCCAGACTCCTACGGGAGGCAGCAGTGAGGAATTTTGGGCAATGGGCGAAAGCCTGACCCAGCGACGCCGCGTGGGCGATGAAGGCCTTCGGGTCGTAAAGCCCTGTGAGTTGGGAAGAAGCCGTGCGGTGCCAATACCACCGCGCGGTGACAGTACCAGCAGAGGAAGCCCCGGCTAACTACGTGCCAGCAGCCGCGGTAAAACGTAGGGGGCAAGCGTTGTTCGGAATTACTGGGCGTAAAGCGCGTGTAGGCGGTCTGGCAAGTCGGAAGTGAAAGCCCTCGGCCCAACCGGGGAACTGCTTTCGAAACTGCCAGGCTTGAATGCGGGAGGGGAGAGCGGAATTCCCGGTGTAGCGGTGAAATGCGTAGATATCGGGAAGAACACCGGTGGCGAAGGCGGCTCTCTGGACCGTGATTGACGCTGAGACGCGAAAGCGTGGGGAGCAAACAGGATTAGATACCCTGGTAGTCCACGCCCTAAACGATGGGTACTTGGCGTGGGAAGTCTAAATCTTCCCGTGCCGGAGCTAACGCATTAAGTACCCCGCCTGGGGAGTACGGTCGCAAGGCTGAAACTCAAAGGAATTGACGGGGGCCCGCACAAGCGGTGGAGCATGTGGTTTAATTCGACGCAACGCGAAGAACCTTACCTGGGCTCGAACGGCTCTCGACCGTCCTGGAAACAGGGCTTCCTTGTAGCTTGCTATAGGGCGGGAGTCGAGGTGCTGCATGGCTGTCGTCAGCTCGTGCCGTGAGGTGTTCGGTTAAGTCCGGCAACGAGCGCAACCCCTGCCCTTAGTTACCAGCGGGTCATGCCGGGAACTCTAAGGGGACCGCCCTGGTTAACGGGGAGGAAGGTGGGGACGACGTCAAGTCATCACGGCCTTTATGTCCAGGGCTACACACGTGCTACAATGGCCGGTACAAAGAGCTGCAAACCCGCGAGGGGGAGCGAATCTCAAAAAGCCGGTCTCAGTTCGGATTGCAGTCTGCAACTCGACTGCATGAAGCCGGAATCGCTAGTAATCGCGAATCAGCAGGTCGCGGTGAATACGTTCCCGGGCCTTGTACACACCGCCCGTCACACCACGAAAGTCGGCTTTACCAGAAGTCGCTGGGCTAACCGCAAGGAGGCAGGCGCCGAAGGTAGGGTCGGTGATTGGGGTGAAGTCGTAACAAGGTAGCCGTAGGAGAACCTGTGGCTGGATCACCTCCTTTCTAAAGAGTTTCAGGATTCGGGATTTCGCATTCTGCCATCTAGTTTTGAAAGGGCCGCAAGGCGGGCTCTTTGACGGATCGGACTTGTGCTGAGAGATGATGGGCCGCGCGTTCGGGCTGGCCCGGGAAGATCGGGCCTATAGCTCAGTTGGTTAGAGCGCACGCCTGATAAGCGTGAGGTCGGTAGTTCGACTCTACCTAGGCCCACCACCACCCTCTCCATTTCGAAATTTGAATTTCGAAATCGTACAGACGGGGATGTAGCTCAGCTGGGAGAGCACCTGCCTTGCACGCAGGGGGTCGGCGGTTCAAATCCGCTCATCTCCACCACCAGGCGCCGGATGCCGCGTTCGCGACGGGATCCGACGATGGGTCCGAAGATCTTTGACAATTGGTGATCGGGTAACGCCACAAAGAAGCTGGAAGTACGTTAGGTCAAGCTACAAAGGGCGTACGGAGGATGCCTTGGCGTAGGCAGGCGATGAAGGGCGTAGCAAGCTGCGTTAAGCCTCGGGGAGCCGCAAGCAGGCTTTGATCCGGGGATTCCCGAATGGGGCAACCCGGTCGGGGTAATACCCGGCCATCTCACGCTGAATCCATAGGCGTGTGAAGCCAACGAGGGGAAGTGAACCATCTCAGTACCCTCAGGAAGAGAAAACAACCGTGATTCCCCAAGTAGTGGTGAGCGAACGGGGAAGAGCCTAAACCGCTCATGTGCTCAAGCCTGCAGGCCTTGCATGAGCGGTGTCGTGGGAGCCACACGGACCTGCTGCAGTGGGTTCAAAGGGTTACAAAGCGGACGGCTAGTCGAACGGTCTGGGAAGGCCGGCCATAGAGGGTGACAGCCCCTTAGACGAAAGCCGCTCCGCCCCTTCGTGGATTTCCCAAGTACCGCGGAGCACGTGGAATTCCGTGGGAATCTGCCGGGACCATCCGGTAAGGCTAAATACTCGCCTACGACCGATAGTGAACCAGTACCGTGAGGGAAAGGTGAAAAGAACCCGGGTGACGGGAGTGAAATAGAACTTGAAACCGTACGCCTACAAGCAGTCGGAGCGCTATGGCCGCAAGGCAATGCGTGACGGCGTGCCTTTTGCATAATGAGCCGGCTAGTTACCGTGTGTGGCAAGGTTAAGGGCCTCAGGTCCGGAGCCGTAGCGAAAGCGAGTCTGAATAGGGCGTTCAGTCGCATGCGGTACACGCGAAACCGGGTGATCTATCCCCGACCAGGATGAAGTCTCGGTAACACGAGATGGAGGTCCGAACCAGTGCGGGTTGAAAACCACTTGGATGAGTTGGGGATAGGGGTGAAAGGCCAATCAAACTCGGTTATAGCTCGTTCTCCCCGAAATAGCTTTAGGGCTAGCCTCGACCGTTTCTTGCCGGAGGTAGAGCACTGAATGGACTAGGGCGGCGTCAGCCGTACCGAATCCAACCAAACTCCGAATGCCGTCAAGTGAGAGGTCGGGAGTCAGTCTGTGGGGGATAAGCTCCATGGTCAAGAGGGAAATAACCCAGATCGCCAGCTAAGGTCCCTAAGTTCTGGCTAAGTGGTAAAGGTTGTTGAACTGCTCGGACAGCCAGGAGGTTGGCTTAGAAGCAGCCATCCTTTAAAGAAAGCGTAATAGCTCACTGGTCAAGCGGTTCTGCGCCGATAATGTACCGGGGCTCAAGCCAGGCACCGAAGCTGCGGGTCTCTCTCCGAAAGGAGAGGGGCGGTAGGGGAGCGTTCTTACGGAGATGAAGCTCGACCGCGAGGACGGGTGGATCCGTAGGAAGTGACTCTGTCGGCATAAGTAGCGATAATGGCGGTGAGAATCCGCCACGCCGAAAGCCTAAGGTTTCCTGGGGAAGGTTCGTCCGCCCAGGGTTAGTCGGGTCCTAAGGCGAGGCCGAAAGGCGTAGTCGATGGAAAACTGGTTAATATTCCAGTACCACCCTAGGGACGCTATCAGCGAAGGGGTGACGCGGAAGGATAGGTCAGCCAGCCGATGGATGCGCTGGTCGAAGGTCGTAGGTGGGTCTCGCAGGCAAATCCACGAGACCATTACACCGAGAGCCGAGAGGGCCTCGAGTCCTTGGACGAGAGGTAACTGGCCGAGTCCATGCCGCCAAGAAAAACCTCGTAGCGAGTCCTTAAGGTGCCCGTACCGTAAACCGACACAGGTGGGCGAGGAGAGTATCCAAAGGCGCGTGAGTGAGCCCTCGGGAAGGAACTCGGCAAAATTCCACCGTAACTTCGGGAGAAGGTGAACCTCGAGTACGTGAAAGCCCTCGCGGCTGTAGCGGAATGAGGTCGCAGAGAATCGGCCCAAGCGACTGTTTAACAAAAACACAGGTCTCTGCAAAGTCGTGAAGACGACGTATAGGGACTGACGCCTGCCCGGTGCCGGAAGGTTAAGGAGAGAGGTCAGCCGCAAGGCGAAGCTTTGAACCGAAGCCCCGGTAAACGGCGGCCGTAACTATAACGGTCCTAAGGTAGCGAAATTCCTTGTCGGGTAAGTTCCGACCTGCACGAAAGGCGTAACGATTTGGGCGCTGTCTCCCCGAGGGGCTCAGCGAATTTGTGGCACCGGTGAAGACGCCGGTTACCCGCGACTAGACGGAAAGACCCTGTGAACCTTCACTGCACCCTAGCATTGAATTTCGACTCCACGTGTGCAGGATAGGTGGGAGGCTGTGAAGCCGTGGCGTCAGCTGCGGTGGAGCCAACGTTGAGATACCACCCTCGTGGTGTTGAGGTTCTAACCTGGGCCCGTTATCCGGGCTGGGAACAGTGCTAGGCGGGTAGTTTGACTGGGGCGGTCGCCTCCCAAAGCGTAACGGAGGCTCCCAAAGGTTCCCTCAGGCTGTTTGGAAATCAGCCGCAGAGCGTAAAGGCATAAGGGAGCTTGACTGCGAGACCTACAAGTCGAACAGGCACGAAAGTGGGGCTTAGTGATCCGGCGGTTCCGAATGGAAGGGCCGTCGCTCAAAGGATAAAAGGTACTCCGGGGATAACAGGCTGATCCTGCCCAAGAGTCCACATCGACGGCAGGGTTTGGCACCTCGATGTCGGCTCATCGCATCCTGGGGCTGAAGCCGGTCCCAAGGGTTCGGCTGTTCGCCGATTAAAGCGGTACGTGAGCTGGGTTCAGAACGTCGCGAGACAGTTCGGTCCCTATCTGTCGCGGGCGAAGGAGGCTTGATGGGTTCCATCTCTAGTACGAGAGGACCGAGATAGACGGAGCTCTGATGTACCAGCTGTTCCGCCAGGGGCAGCGCTGGGTAGTCACCTCCGGTGGGATAAGCGCTGAAAGCATCTAAGCGCGAAGCCCTCCCAAAGATGAGGCCTCCCTCCAGCAATGGCTGAAGGGCCCTGGAAGACGACCAGGTTGATAGGCGGGAGATGTAAGCGCGGTAACGCGTTCAGTCGACCCGTACTAATAGCCCGTGAGGCTTGACCATAACACTTACTTTCGGTTTCGAAGTGCGTTGCCCGATCACTGATTGATAGAACTACCGGATTTTCCCGGTGGCCCTAGCGAGGAGGTCACACCCGTTCCCATTCCGAACACGGAAGTTAAGCTCCTCAGCGCCGATGGTACTGCGTGGGCAACTGCGTGGGAGAGTAGGTCGCCGCCGGGAAGTTAACGAGAAGAAGCCCCCGATTCGTCGGGGGCTTTTTCCTTTCTGGGACATCCGTGGCTCGTTGAACCGAAGTGCGACGTCGGGGAGAAAGCCGGTGCACCGTCCACCCGCGGCCGCCGGTGCGGGCTCCGGCGGGCCGGAGCCGGTCCAGGCAAACTCCCTGGCGCAGGTCATGGCGAAGAGACGCCGCCGTGGCGGGTTTCCTCCCTCGGCTCCCGTACCCACGCCGTGATCGCGGTGTGCACCCGCGTGCGGGCCTTCCGATTCAGCGCGTGGACAGGATGAGCCTTGCCCAGGGGGCGCGCGCGTCGAGAACGGCTCCCGATCCCACGGCCGCCGCGGCGCGAAGCCCCTCTTCCAGAAGAGGCAGAACATCCGGATCCGCGGGGGCCCCGGCGAGTTGGAAGAGCGCCGGACCCACGGCGGATACGGCCACGAGCGGAAGGGTGGTTTGGACCCGCTTGCGGTCTCCGTCCAGCCGCAGGAACACCGCATCCAGCCAGAGGGGCCCCGGGCGCCTCGGGGGCACACGCTTCGCGAAGGGCTTGGCGGAAATCGTCAGAGGACCGGCGTCGGTCTGACGCCGCAGGATGATCTTCTCGGCGCCTTCGGCGGGAAGGCCCCTGAGGTCGCGGACGGTCCGGTCCACGGAAAGTCGCAGAGCCCTCCCTTTCCACGTCCCAAGGGGAACGGTGGCCCCCGTCGGGCCCAGCGCGTCCAGCAGTCTGCGAGGGACGTCGACCACGGTCTCTCCGGCGGACTCGGTCACCCGAATCCTGAGGTAGGGCTCGAGGGTGAGGCCGTCCGCGGCCGGGGCCCTGGGACCCCACCCGACCAGGGAGGCCGCCAGGAGGAGGGCCAGGAGGGGGCGCGTCATTCGTACACCTTTCCGTCCACTTCGAGACTCTTCAGGAAAAGCACCTCGCAGGAGCCCTCCCCCGTGTCCTCTCGAGAGAGACTGCTGTGCCACCACCACTGGGAGGTCCCGTCCGTCGCGTCGACGAAGACGAGGTGACCCGAGAGGGCGGCCCGGTCGCCGGCCTTGAGGCGAAGCACCGCGCGGCGGACGTTGGGCGTGGCCGGCAAGATGTGGGTGTTGGCCGAGTACCGAGCGATGAAGGAGTTGTCGAAGGGAAACCCGTCGGGGCATCGCCACCAGTACCAGCGGCCGCTTTGGTCCCAGGAGATCCGGTCCAGGAGGTCTTCGTCGGCCAGCCTGCCCCAGGCCATGGCCACGTCGCAGGGGGAGAGAATCGCGTTCCGATCGCCGGAGTAGTTCTTCCGGGAGAGGACGATCCCCTTTAACGTGTACTCCGCCTTCGGCGTCACGGTGATGTGGAACCCCCCCCTCGTAAAGGTCCAGGCGGGCACATTTTCGCAGGCGGTTTGAACGGGGTCCGAGCCGATGTCCAGGGGCTCGAACGTAAACCGGGTCACCTTCGGACGGCACGCAAACAGGAGCAGGGCGGCCAACGCGAGAAGGAGGCCCCGTAGGATCCGGCTCACCGGAGGTCCTTTCCGCGGCGGGCGTGGAGAAGGATCCGCCGGAACCCGAAGAAGACGGGGCGTTGGGGGAACCGGCGCCCCAACTCCTCTCCGACGGCCTCCAGGAAGGGGCCATGGAGGGTTTCCGGAAGGCGGGCCAGGTACGGCCGGAGCGTGGTGCCCGCCAGCCAGTCGAGCAAGGCCCCCGCGTCCGCGAGGAGGTGGGGATACACCTTTTCGATGACCGTGAAATCCTCGGCCCCCGAGCCGTGAAGGACCTCGGCATACTCAGGAAGGGGCAGAACGTGAACCGTCCGCGTCCAGCCGCCGAGGGCCTCCCGGAAGGGGGCCCTCCGGGCCGCCTCGTCGCCCGTTCGGTTGGCGGGGTGATCGTGGTTCGAGGGGATCTGGACGGCGAGTTGGCCGCCCGGACGGAGCATGCGCAGGAGCCGTGGAATGAGGTCCCTGTGATCCGCCACCCAGTGGAGGGCGGCGTTGGAGAAGACGAGGTCGAACTCTCCCTCGGCCGTCTCCACCGAACCGAGTTCGAATCGGAGACCGGGGCGAGAGAGCGGGCGGGCTCTTTCGAGCATCGCCGGTGAGCTGTCCAGGCCCACCACGTCCGAATCGGGAAGCGCCTCCTTCAACCGGGCCGTGAGCTCCCCCGTCCCGCACCCGAGGTCCAGCACCGAGAGCCCCGGCGCCTTGCGCACCAGCCCCAACAGGTCCTCAAAGGGGGCCGTGCGCTCCGCGCGGAATCGATGGTAGAGGTCCGGGTCCCAGGCCATGGTCCTCCCTTCGAGAAGCCGAGGCGCCACGCCGCCAGAATACGGCATCGACAGGTTGCGGGGAACACTCTCCCCCACGCGCTACCGCGCGGCAGGTCCATCGCGTATCATGAAACGAAGGGAGGGAGCCATGGGCGCACGCTTCTTTTTGGGACGTCCGAAAGCGGCCGGAGAGTCCTCCGGAGCGCCCGGGCGGTACGAACTGGACGCGGACCGCCTGACGACCCACGCCGCCGTCATCGGGATGACCGGGTCCGGCAAGACGGGACTCCTCGTGAACCTCCTGGAGGAGGCCGCCCTGGCGGGCGTTCCCACCCTGGTCCTCGATCCCAAGGGGGACTTGACGAACCGGCTGCTCGTGTTCCCCGACTACCGGCCGGAGGACTTCGCCCCGTTCGCACCCGTGGGCCGAGCGGCCGAGACGGCCGAGCGCTGGAAGGCGGGCGTGGAGGCCTTCGGCCCCGGCCCCGACGCGGCGCGCTCCCTGGCCCGGGTGCCCGTGCGCGTGCTGACGCCCGGGGCGGAACTCCGGCCCGTCAACGTCCTCGAACGCTTCGCCTGTCCTCCCGTGGAGGAGCGGGCGGAGGTCGCGCTCTCGGCGGCGGCCTCGCTGATGGCCCTGGCGGACCTGCCGGACGATCCGGCTACGAGCCCGGAGGGGCTGCTCCTGTCCCACCTGCTTCTCGACTTGTGGGACTCCGGTTCGGCGCCGTCCCTCGAGGACCTCGTCCGGCAAGTCCTCTCTCCGCGGCTCCAGCGGATCGGGGTCCTGGATCTGGACACGGTCATCCCCCCCAAAGAGAGGACGGCCCTCGCGCTGAGGCTCAACGCCCTTCTCGCCTCCCCGGCGCTCGCGGCCTGGAGATCCGGGGCGGCTCTGGACCTGGATGAATGGTTGAACCCCGCCTCCGCGGGGGCGCAGACGGTCTTGACCCTCAGCCATCTCCCCGAGTCCCAGCGGCTTTTCTTTCTGGGCCTTCTGCTGGGCGAACTCGCCTCGTGGACGCGCAGGCAGACGGGGAGCGACTCGCTCCGGGCCCTGGTGGTCTTTGACGAGGTCTTCGGGTACTTCCCGCCCCACCCGGCCAACCCGCCCACCAAGGCCCCGCTCCTCACGCTCCTCAAGCAGGCGCGCGCCTTCGGCGTGGGCGTCGTCCTCGCCACGCAGAACCCTGTGGACCTTGACTACAAGGGGCTCACCAACGCCGGCCTCTGGTTCCTCGGCCGTCTGCAGACGGAGCCGGACCGGAGGCGCGTCGCGGACGCCCTGGGCGCCCTCCCGGGGGGTGTGGACGCGGCCGAGAGGCTCGGAGAGATCGCCCCCAGGACCTTCCTGGTCCATGACGTGAAGCGGGACGCCCCCTTGCTCATGGAAACCCGCCACTGCGTTTCGTTCCTCGCCGGACCGCTCGCCCTGCCCCAATTGGAGCGGCTCCTGGGCGCCGCACGGCCCGCGCCGGCACCCGGCAGCCAGGAGGGGCCTCGGAGCGGAGGCCCTCCCACCGTCCCCGCCGGCTGGTCGTCCTACTTTTCGGGCACCGGCTCGCTCGTTCCACACCTCGCCGCGGAGGTCCAGCTTTCCTACCGGACGGCTCCGAAGGCCCCCCCCGTTTCGCTCATCCAGAAGGTTCTCTGGCCCCTGGGCGGGGCCACGCTCGAGGCGGACCTCGCCGCGGACCCGCTGGACGCCGAAAGCCTGGGTACGGAAACCTGGCCCGGGTCGGGATCCTCCGCCAGCCCCCTGCCGGCGTACTTCTCCTCCTGGAAACCGGACCGCGCCGCCAAGGCCGCCGCCGCCGCCCTCGCCCTCCGCCGAACCCTGAATCTCCTCAAGGATCCCGTCACGGGCGAGATGCAGGCGCCGGGGGAACCGGAGGCCTCCTTCCGCGGTCGGGTTTCCGCCTTGAGGGAGGCGCGCCGGGCGGCGGAGGAGACGAAGGCTCTGGACCCGTTGCGACGGCGTCTGGACCGGGCGGAGGACCGGGTGCGCCAGCTGGAAATCAAGGTGGAAAGCCAGCGCTCCGAATCCAAGGCCCGAAGCGCGGACACGGCCCTCTCCGTGGGTCTCGGGGTTCTGGGGGGCCTGCTCGGCTCCAAGCGGAGCCTCGGCGGGGCCATCAGCCGGACGGCCTCCAAGAAGCGAATGGCCGACCGCGCGGAGGACCGGCTCGAGGCCCTCGAATCGGATCTGGCCGATGCCCGGGCCGAGCGGGACACTGCCGCCGCCGCCCTGGCCGCCGCCCGCGAAGAGCACCTTCGGCGCTTCCTCGGAGGGGACATGGAGGCGATTACCCTGCTCCCCGCCGCGCGGGGCGGGGTTCAGATCCTCTCCTTCGGGATTCTCTGGAAGCCGAGGTCCTGACCGCGCCGCTCAGCCCTTGAGCACCGCCAAGGGGCGGAGGACCGCAACCACCTCCGCCAGCCCCGCCCCGCGGACCGCCTCGATGACGGCTCCGATGTCCTTGTAGGCCTGCGGGGCTTCCTCCTTGATGGAGGCTCGATCCTCGCAAATGAGGTGCACGCCCTCCATGGCCCGCCGGAAGTCCTCGTCCGTGATGGCGCCGGGCCTCAGGATCTTGCCGTCGCCCCGGCGGATGACCCCCGCCGCGGCCGTCCGGCTCAAGCGTCGGCCCGCGCCGTGGTTGGCCGAGCAGAGAGCGACTTCGTTCTCCGGGATCCCCCTCAGGAGGTAGGAGCGGGTTCCCATGGAACCGGGGATGAGAACGGGCTGACCCGTTTCGGCGAAGGGCGTCCCGGCCATCCTCGACCCCGGAAAGGCGCGGGTGGCCCCCTTTCGGTGTACCCAGAGTTCGCGCCCCCCATGAAGCTCCTTCTTGGCGATGTTGTGGGGGACGTCGTAGAGGAGGGAGACCCTGGCTTCGGGATGGTGTTCGAGGAGGGCCTTCCTCACGAGGGCGGCGAGGAGGTGCCGGTTGGCGAAGGCCAGGTTGGCCCCGGCGTTCATGGCGCCCAGGTATCGCCGCCCCTCCGGCGAGTCCACGGGCATGTAGCACAGCTCCTTGGAGGGGTGCGGTTCGAAGTAACGGCGGGATCGGGCGAGGGCCATGTACTCGTCCCCCACCTGGTGGCCCAGCCCCCGGCTCCCCGAGTGGATCATCACCACGACCTGGCCGGAGAAAAGCCCCCACGCCGCCGCCGCGACGGGGTCTTCCACCTTCTCCACGGACTGGATCTCGATGAAGTGGTTTCCGCCCCCCAGGGTCCCCAACTGGTACTGGCCCCGCTCCAGGGCCCGCTCGGAAAGGGCCGAGGGATCTCCCGGCAGGGACCCTCCGTCTTCCATGTGCCCGCTGGTGAGCGCCTCCTCCTCGGGATCCAGGTGCTCCCAGGCCGGGTGGTCCGTCCGGCCCAGTTCTCGAAGGACGGGCACCCCGGAGCGAAGGACCTCGAGGAAGTCCGCGCGGTCCATGGGCACGTTCCGCTTTCCCTCGCCCAGGGGGACGTCCCCTCGGATGGAGCGGGCGAGCCGGGCCGTGTCCGTTTCCTCCGACCGAAGGTTTGTGGTCAGTACGCGCATTCCGCAGTTGATGTCGTAGCCCACGGCGGCGGGAAGCACCACTCCCTCCGTGGCCATCACGCACCCGATGGGCACGCCGAATCCGACGTGGATGTCCGGCGTGGCGAGAACCCGCACGACGGTGGGGATTCGGCACGCGTCCCGGAGCTGCCGAAGGGCATCGGCCTCGACCGGAAGGCGGTCGGAGGTGTACAGGGTGGCCTCCACCCGCATGTCGCCCTGCCTGGGGATCGTCCGCTCGTACGTCATGGTGCACCTCCAGGTGGCGCCGGAAGGGGATGCCGGATCTTCGTCCCTTGCGAGGCCTCCGGAAAAGGACCATCCCGGAAATAGGGTCCCCCGTCCGTCTGTTCCAAAGACCGGTCCGTGAACTCCACCAAAGCGGCTTGACCTCACTCGGAGGAACCCAGATGAAATGTAGATCGATTGCAGGGACCTTGCCGGTCCTTTGGGCGGTTCTTGCCTCCTTCGGCGCCATGGCGGCACCCCCGAACCGGGGGCTCCCTGCGGGCGCTCGCCCGACGGCCCTGGCTTCGGCGTCTTCGGTGCGCTTGGCGGAAGCCGCCCCCCTCTGGGGAAAGGCCTACGGGGGCGCGGACAGCGATCACGGCTTTCTCGTGAAACAGACCGGCGACGGAGGATTTCTCCTCGGCGGCGACACGGCCTCCTTCGGAGCGGGCCAGCAGGACCTGCTTCTCCTGAAGGCCGATGCATCCGGGTCCGTCGTCTGGGCCAAGGCCTACGGGACCTCGGGCAACGAGTTCGGCGCCATTCTGCCCCTTCAGGGCGGAGGCCTTCTCGCCCAGGGAACTTCCGTGGACCTCGCCCAGCAGGCCACCTTCTTCCTCGTCCGCCTGGGCGAGGACGGCACGGTTCAATGGCAGAAGAGCTACGGCCCTCCGGGTTCGGGCCTCACGGGAGCCCTCCCCACCTCCGACGGAGGGTTCCTCCTGAACGGCTTCAGCCTCTCCTTCGCCACCCTTGACTCCTCCTTGAAGATGCTCCGCCTGGATTCTTCCGGAAACATCCTCTGGCAGAAGGAGTACACGGGGGCGGGCCAGGTCACGGGGGCCTTCTACGAGGCCCAAGACGGGACGATCCTCGGTTCCGGAACCGTGTTCAATCTGATGACGCAAGACGCGGATCTCTGGGCGGCCCGGTTCGACGCCTCCGGAAACGTCCTCTGGCAAAAGACCTACGGGGGGAGCGACCTGGATGCCGGAGGCGGTCTCTGGCCGGTGCCGGGTGGAGGGTACATCCTCTCGGGGACCACCCGATCCTTCGGGGCGGGGGGGAGTTCCGACGGCGTGGGCGACGTGTGGCTCCTCCGGCTCGATGGGGATGGGGACATCCTGTGGCAGAAGACCTACGGCGGGTCGCAGGATGAGTGGGGCTTCGTTCAACCGTTGCAATCGGGCGGCTTTCTCCTGGCCGCCGACACGGATTCCTTCGGGGCGGGAGACCACGACCTCTGGATCCTGAAGCTGGACTCCGACGGCGGCATCCTCTGGCAAAGGACCTACGGCGGAGCGGGGAAGGACGAACTCTCCTCCGCCGAAGCGCTGGACGACGGCGGCGTTCTCCTCGCCGCCGATACGGAGTCCTTCGGCCACGGGCTGGACGATGTGTGGGTCCTCCGATTGGATTCGTCGGGGAACCCGCTCTTCCAACGGGCGTATGGAGGGGCGGACCGCGAGGAAGGTATTGTCGAGGCGCTCTCGGGCGGAGGCTTCTTCGTCTCCGGGGAGACCAAGTCCTTCGGCGCCGGCAACAGCGACCTCCTGGCCCTTCGTCTGGACGGGAACGGCCGCATCGGCGCCTCGTGTTCCCTGATCTCCGACACGTCGGTTCCGGGTTCGGTCACAGCCGTGGCGCCGGGCACCTCCGCGGCCGCGATCGGAAGCCCGGGTCTGGTGCTCGGGGCGCTGGCCCTCTCCTCGGCGACCATGAACCTGTCGGCGGCCAGTCCCACGCCTTCCGCGGCCGGCCTCTGCGCCCACTCCTCCACGCTGACGGCCGCGGCCTCCGCGTCCCCGGAGAGCGGGACGGCCCCTCTGGACGTGGCCTTCTCCGCCTCGGCCTCCGGCGGCACGCCGCCCTACTCCTACGCGTGGACCTTCGGAGACGGCGCCGCCTCGGTCCAACAGAACCCCCTCCATACCTACGCTTCCGCCGGTTCGTATCCGGTCGCGCTCACGGTCACCGACGGCGCCTCGGACACGGCCACCGATTCCCACCTCACGATCCAGGTGAACGCCCAGGGCTGTTCGCTTGCTTGTTCGGCGGTCGTCCCCGCGACGGCCGAAACGGGACAAGCGCTCACGTTCTCGGGATCGGCGACGGCGGCGGGCTGTTCGGGCTCTCCTTCCTACGAGTGGGATTTCGGGGACGGCTCGGCCCACGCCTTCACCGCCTCCCCCACCCACGCCTACTCCGCTCCGGGAACCTACTCGTGGACCCTCACGGTCACGACGGCGGGCGCCTCCCCTTGCACGCAGACGGGCTCCGTCACCGTGACCGATCCGTCCGGCGGGTGCGTGCTCACCTGCACCGCCTCGGTTCCGGCCACCGCCACCGTCTGGGAGGTCGTGACCTTCAACGGCACGGTCACCGCCACCGACTGTTCGGACACGCCCACCGTGGACTGGGACTTCGGGGACGGGTCGGCCCACGGGACGGCCCTGGGCGTGTCCCACTCCTATTCCACCGCGGGATCCTACACGTGGACCCTCACGGTCCGGGAGGGCAACGGCGGGGACGTCTGCACCCAGACCGGAACCCTCGTGGTCGGGACCGTCGCGGTGACCCCCCCGTCGGTCTCCTCCATCTCCAAGAAGGGGAATCCCTTCCGCTTCGTCGTTGCGGGAAGCAACTTCCAGAGCGGCATCCAGGTGTTCATCGAAGGCCAGCCGTGGACGCAGATCAAGTGGAAGAACTCCGGTCAGGTCCTTCTCAAGGGAGGCGCCTCGCTGAAGGCGGCGGTTCCCAAGAACACACCCCGGGCCATCCGCTTCCTCAATCCCGACGGGGGCGAGGTGACGGTCAACTTCCAGTGGCCCTGACGGGGTCTCCAAAGCGCCACGTCGGCGAAAGGTGAAGAGGGGCCCCGGCATCGGGGCCCCTCTGGCTTACTCGATGGGGAAGGCGGGTTTCCTCAGGCCTCCAGGGAGGAGGTGCAGAAGCCGCACTTCTTGGCCTTGAGCGGAACCGCCGAAAGGCAGAAGGGGCACTCCTTGGTCGCCGGGGGGGCGGGGACCTCGGCCTTCTTGAACCGGTTCACCTGGCGGATCAGGAGGAAGATGGCGAAGGCCACGATGAGGAAATCGAGGACGGTGTTGATGAAGAGGCCGTAATTGAGCGTGGCGGCTCCCGCTTCCTTGGCCGCCTTGAGGGATTCGAAGTGCTGGCCCGAGAGGTCGATGAACAGGTTCGAGAAGTCCACCTTCCCGAGGAGGAGGCCGATGGGCGGCATGAGCACGTCACCGACGAAAGAGGTGATGATCTTTCCGAAGGCACCTCCGATGATGATGCCCACGGCCATGTCCAGCACGTTGCCCCGCATGGCGAATTCCTTGAATTCTTTGAACATGCGACCACCTCCCTGGGAAAGGTCCCGAGCCATTCGTTGTAAACTGGTGCCCATTACAACACGTCCGGAACGCGATCGTCCATGTCTGCTTGGGAGGATGAGTGGGCGCGAAAGTGGGTCAGGCCAAGACGAAGCGGGGCCGGATGGCGGTCCCCCTGCCCTTCATGGAGTTCTTTCAGAGGGAAGCCGCCTCAGGAGTGATTCTGCTGGGGGCCGCCCTCGCGGCCCTGGCGTGGGCCAACTCCCCCTGGTCCGAATCCTACGCCAAGGCGTTTTCCTGGAAAATTTCCGTTGGTGCGGGACCGTTCTTCCTGTCCAAGACCCTTCTTCTCTGGATCAACGACGGACTCATGGCCCTCTTCTTTTTCGTCGTGGGTCTGGAGATCAAGCGCGAGATCCTGGTGGGAGAGCTGTCCACGCCGCGGCAGGCCCTTCTTCCCATCGCCGGCGCGCTGGGTGGGATGGCCGTTCCCTCGGTCCTGTATGCTCTGATCAATGGAGGGGGCGCCGGGGCCGCGGGGTGGGGGATTCCCATGGCGACGGACATCGCTTTCGCCCTGGGCGTCCTGGCCCTGCTGGGAGATCGTGTCCCGCCCGGGCTGAAGGTGTTTCTCGCGGCGCTGGCCATCGTCGACGACCTGGGCGCCGTTCTCGTCATCGCCTTTTTCTACAGCGAGGGAATCCGGACGACCTACCTGGGGGCCGGCGTGGGCGTTCTCGCCGGGCTCGTCTTTTTGGCTCGCCTCGGCATGCGAAGCCTCGGCCTGTATGCCCTGGCGGGCGTGGCGGTTTGGGTCTTTTTCCTCAAGTCGGGCGTCCATCCGACGGTGGCGGGCGTCCTCGTGGCCATGACGATCCCGGCCCGGGTGGCCGTGGAGGCCCCGAGCTTTCTGGAAAGAGCGCGATCGTATCTCGGAGAATTCGCCTCCGAGACGTCCAAGGGGCGGCTCCTCACCCCGGCCCAGCACGAGGCCCTTCTCGGGCTCACGGAGGCCGCCCAGGGAGCTTCGGCCCCCCTCCAGCGCCTTGAGCACGCCCTGCACCCCTGGGTCACTCTCGGGATCATGCCCCTTTTTGCCCTGGCGAACGCGGGGGTTTCCCTTGAGGCCGGGGGAGGAGGCGGCCTTTGGGGAACGGTGACCGCCGGGGCGGCCGCCGGTCTCCTGCTGGGGAAGCCCCTGGGGATTCTTGCCGGCGCCTACCTCGTCGTGCGGACCGGACTCAGCCCGATGCCCGACGGGGCCGGATGGCGGACCTTCGCGGGCGTCGGGTGTCTGGCCGGAATCGGCTTCACGATGGCCCTTTTCATCGCCGGGCTGGCCTTCGGGGACGGCGGGCTCCTCGCGCAGGCCAAGGTCGGAATCCTCGGCGCCTCGGTCCTGTCCGGTCTGGCCGGATACCTGATCCTGAGGCGGGGCTGAGGCCCGGCGTCACGTCCAGCGCGTGTGCGGGGCGCGGTTTTCCGCCAGGTACTTCCAGAGAAGCCAGCCGTAGGATCGCTCGGGGAGTGCCCGCCTTTCGAAAAAGGGGCGAAGAGCGGCGTTCAGCCTGCGAAGGTTATAGAAAGGGACGCCCGGAAAATAGTGGTGCTCCAGATGGTAGGAGGACCAGAGGAAGAACGCGTCCCACAGTCGGGAAGGTCGCATCCGGGTGCCCCAGCGGGCGGGGTCTTCAGGGGCGATGTCGTAGTGCTGGCCGAGGCGGTTCAAGCCGAAGGCCAGGGGAAAACCGAAAAGGTAGGGCACCAGGTAGAGACGGAGGAGGAGAGGGAAGCCTCCTGCCAGGAAGATCGCTCCGGCGGCGGCCGCGTGCACCAGAAGGGCGAAGAGCCGTTCGATAGTGATCCGCCGCCGGAGGGCCTTCTCGTAGGTGGCCGTTTCCTCGGCGGCGGCGTGGAAGTAGATCCAAAAGAGCGCGGGCGTGAAGTAGAGAACCTTGAGCCAGCGGGCGTTCTTCTTGGGGGAGAGGCGGTTCCGTTTGGGGTCTTCCGTGGGGCTTCCCAGGCCCGCGTGGTGGTCGAGGTGCCAGCGCGTGAACTGCGAAGGGGAGATTCCGGAAGGCAGCGCGTACAGGAAGGCCAGAAGCCGCGTCGGCCCCTCCCGCTTTCCAGGAAACACCAGGTGGTGCAGAACCTCGTGGAGAAGAATCGTGAAGTCGAAGAGGAAAAGGCCTTGAAGAAGGGAGAGGGGTAACCAGGCCCAAAACGGCAGCGAAAGGGAGAGAAGCGCCGCCGTCACGACTACGGCGAGCGTGAGGCCGAGGGCGACGGCGCCGTGGCGAAACGGGGAGAGGCGGTGGAGGTCTCGGAGAAGATCCCGGTCCACCGCCCCCTCGAGTTCGCGCCGCAGGGCTCTTGAGTTTGCAGCCCAATGGGAGGGTCCCCTTCCCTCGGCCACGGCCTCAACCTCCCCTGAGGTCCGAAAGAAGCTCTTCCCGAAGCGCCGTCGGCACGTCCACCTCGGCCTGGGCCTCCGGGTGGCCCACTCCAAGCCGGAGGGGGGCACCCGCCTCCAGAGCCTCCACCAGGCCGGGCGGAATCTCGAAGGTCAGGTAGTGAACGGTGCTCGTGTAATCCTCGCGGCTCCTACCCCCCTCGCCTGCTGCCCTGACCACCGTGTTCCCGATCCGCGCGTACACGGAGTTCTCCACCCCTACGAGGCGGGGAAGGGTCTCCTTCAGGCGGTCGAGGTCGGGGATTTCGATGTAGAGGGTGGCCTTCCACTCTTCACGGCCGGGAACGAGCGGGCTGTACGTCTCGATTTCTCCGAGGATCGCCTCCTCCTCCACCATGCGCTCGGCCCGCATCATCTCCTGGATCTGGTACCAAATGGTGCGCCGGTTCTCGAAAAGCAGGGTCAGGATGGGGTTCAGGTGAAGGCGCCGCCGGTCCTTGAGGGCCATGAGTTCGGCGCGGATGTCCTTTCGGCGCTTTTCGTATTGAACGAGGTCGAGGATTTCGCTTCGGTCGATGGGTTTCATGGATGCCTTTCCGCCAGGGGGTGCCGGGCCGGCGCGCGGCGCCTCCTTACCCGATTCCGTAAGCCCTGGCCAACAGAACGATGGGATGTACGGCCTCCTTTCCCGTGGCGTGGGAGATCTGGAGGCCCGAGAGGGGACATTCGGTGGTGACGGGACCGGAGGCGTCCCGGACCTTCTGGAAGAGCTTTCGCCCCACCCTCATGGATGCGTCAAAGGTCTCCAGCCGGATCCCGTAGGTGCCGTCGTGGCCCGAGCAGCCATCCAGGACCTTGACGGTGGTCCCCGGCAAATCGCGCAGGAGGTCTCGTCCCTTGAACCCAACGCCCATCTGCTTCAGGTGGCAGGGAAGGTGGTAGGCCACCTCTCCCAGGGGACGAGGTTCCGCGGAAGGCCAGAGACCTCGCTTCTTCAAGTCGGCCAGATAGTCCAGAAGGTCCCGCGAGGCCCCCGCCACGCACTTCGCCTCCTCTCCGGGGACGAGGAGGGGGTACTCCATGGCGAGGGCCATGGCGCAGGATGAAACGGGGGCGAGGATCGGCATTCCGGCCCGGGCGAAGGGCAGAAGGGCGGCCACGTTCTTTCGGGCCTTGGCCGCGGCGGTTTCGATGTCTCCGAGGTCAAAGGCCGGGATTCCACAGCAATCGACGCCGTCGGGAAGGATCACTTCCACGCCGCAGGAGGCGAGGAATCGGACCAGAACCTCCCCCAGCTCCGGGTAGTTTTCGTCCACCAGGCACGTGGTGAAGAGTACGGCCTTTTCACGGGTCTGGGCGGGCTTCGGCAGAGAACCGAACCGCGACGCGAAGGTTTTCGCCGCCACGGGAGGCAGCGGCGCCTCGGGATGGATCTTGAGCAGCGGCGCCATGGCCTTGCGTGCGAGCCGGTTCCGGTTCACGGTGTTCGCCAGGGCCGCCACCGGGCGAGCCTTCCGTGCCATTCCGGCGGGATCGGCGAGCATCCTGCCCGCGAACGTCGCCCCCTTCTCCTTGAACCTCTGGGCCTTGTGCCGCAAGGCCAAGTGCGGAAAGTCGAGGCGGAATTCGTGGGGCGGCGTGTACGGGCATTTCGTGTAGCAGAGCTTGCAGTAGAAGCAGGGCTCCATGACCGCGTCGAGGTCCTTGTCCTCCAGGGCCTCCGCCAGGATGTCCCGGGAGTCAAGGAGGTCGAACAGCACGTCGAAGGACGGGCAAAGCCCCGCGCACAATCGGCATCCGTGGCAGATTTCGAAGATGCGCCGCTCCTCCGCGTGGAGGTCGCGCGCGTCGTAGAACTTCGGATCGCGCGGGTCGAAAACGAATTCCTTGATGCCCCCGAGTCCCTTCTCGCTCATCTCGCTCCCCCATCCACCCTGACGCCCGCGAAGGCGCGGAGCCGGGCTCCCCGGCCCCCCTCCCGCGCGGGAGGGGATCCCCGCGCCTCCGCGAGCGCTTCTCGTTCCGGGACTACTTGATTTCGTCCAGAGCCTTCTGGAATCGGCCCGCGTGGGCCCGCTCGGCCTTCGCCAAGGTCTCGAACCAGTCTGCGGCCTCGTCGAAGCCCTCCTCCCGAGCGGTTCGGGCGAAGCCGGGGTACATCTCTGTGTACTCGTAGGTTTCGCCCGCCACGGCGGCAGCGAGGTTGAGCCGGGTGTCCCCGATGGGCTTGCCCGTGGCCGGATCGCCGACCTCTTTCAGGTAGTCGAGGTGTCCGAAGGCGTGCCCCGTCTCTCCCTCCCCGGTCGAGCGGAAAACGGCGGCCACGTCGGGGTAGCCTTCGACGTCCGCCTCCCGCGCGAAATACAGGTAGCGGCGGTTGGCTTCGGACTCCCCGGCGAAGGCCGCCTTGAGGTTCTCGAAGGTCTTGGTTCCTTTCAGACTCGGCATCTCACACCTCCTGTTCAGAAAAGGGGTGGGCGTCCCGCGCGCACGCGGCGCAGGTGCCCCGAACGGTTACCTCCCACGATTCCGGCCGAAAGCCCCGGGGCAGGGAGAACCTGCACTGGTCCTCCTTGCGGACGGGGGCGTCCCAGAGACGGCCGCAGCGGTTGCACGCGACATGATAGTGCGGTCGAAGGTTGGCGTCAAAGCGATCGGGGCCTTCGTCCAGCCGAACCCGGCGGACGGCCCCGCTGGAGACCAGGATCTCCAGGTTCCGGTACAGGGTGGAAACACTGACATGACCGTGAAGGTCCCTCAGCCGGCGGGCGAGCTGGCCCGCGGTCGGGTGGTCGTGGGCGCTCAACAGGACCTCCAAGAGATGGTCCCTCTGCCGGCTGTGTTGCCTCGCTCTAGGAATCATTCCGAACTCGCTTCCGAGATAGATAACCGAGGGGCGGCCGTCGGCATTCCCTGCCGGGGTGTCGGACCAGGCTTGTCGGGCAGTCCTTCGCCCGGTACACTTGAATCCATGAGGACGGGACGACTGAAGTCCGTGGCGGCCCTCGCGGGGTGCGTCCTACTTGCCCTGGCGTGCGCGCGACGTCCTATCGTCCCGACCGTGCCCGCCGCCGCTCCGCCCGAGCCCCCGGTAAGCCCGCCCGTCCAGGCCGCGCCCACACCCCAGGCCGGTCCGGCCCCCGTGCCCTGCGCGTGGTCCGAAGTGGGGGAGCCGGCGGACGACCTGGGCTGGTCGGGAGTGGCCGAGGCGTGCCGGCAAAGCCTGATCTACTTTGGACGCCTGCCGGCGTCCGCCGTACTGAAGCTCGGTTCCTGGGACGTTCCCGCGGCCATCGTGGCGGATTCCGTGCGGGAGCTCCTTCGCATCGCCGAGGACGGGGGCCTGGATGCGTCGGGGAAGTCGGCCCGAATCAAGGAGATCTTTCTGCCCTATCGGGTCGCCTGTTCCGAGGGGAATGGGGAGCTCCTCGTGACGGGGTACTACGAGCCGGTCCTGCCGGGCCGGCTGAGGTCGGACGACCAATTCCGTTACCCCATCTACTCGAGGCCCCCCGACCTCGTGACGGCCGACTTGTCGCAATTCCCCCTGGCCGAAAGCCAGGCCAAGATCGTGGGGCGCCTGGTCGGAGATCGCCTCGTGCCGTATTTCTCCCGGGAGGACATCGACGGCGGCGGCGCGTTGAGGGGGAAGGGGCTGGAGATCGCCTATCTCGCTGATCCCGTGGAAGTGTTTTTCCTGCAAGTCCAAGGATCGGGTCGGCTCCAACTCGAGGACGGAAGGACCGTTCGGGTGCAGTACGACGGGAAGAACGGCCACCCGTACGCCAGCCTCGGGCGCCATCTCATCGAAGCGGGGCTCCTGGCGGAGGACCAGGCCTCCATGCAGGACATCCGGGATCTTCTCGCCTCGATGGGCGAATCGGAGAGGCAGGCAAAACTCAACGTCAATCCGAGCTACACCTTCTTCCGGTTCGAGACTGGAGGACCCTACGGGAGCCTGAACATCCCCCTCACCCCCTCCCGGTCCGTCGCCCTGGACCCGGCGGTCTTTCCCAAGGGCGCCCCCGCACTCCTCCTTTCCCGAAAACCCGACCTGGGGGCAGGAGGGGCCCTGCGGGGGTGGACGCCGTTCTCCCGGATCGTCCTCAGTCAGGACGCCGGGGGCGCCATTCGGGGGCCTGGAAGGGTGGACCTCTTCTGCGGAGCGGGTGCTCCGGCGGAGGCCGTGGCGGGCCGGCTGAGGGAGCCGGGCCGCCTGTACTTCCTTCTGAAGCGTAAGGTTTGAGGGCCGAAGGGGTGCCGGAGCCGTCCCTCTCCGATCAGTCGCCCTTTGGAGGGGGCGCGGAGGCCACGTCGAAGTACCGCAAGCGGTCTCCCGTCGGAATGTGCACGATCTGGGCCCCGATTCCGAACACCCCCTCCCCTTCGGGTTCGCACCGCACGACCCGAACCCGGCAGGCGATTCGTGAGGCTCCCGGGCCCTGACCGAGATCGAGATCCAGATCGAGGATCTGTCCCAGGGTCACGTCCATGGGTAGCTGAAAGTAGAGACCCGAACAGCTGAGGTTCTTCCCCGAAAGGGGAAGGGCGGCCCGGCCGTTGCCCGCCGCGGTCCCTGTGAAGTCCCTCGGAATCCGCAAGTAGCCTCTCCGCTCGTAGGAGTAAGGGAGGGCGCGGTTCTTCCCCAGGGCCTTGGCCTGGTACATGGCGGCGTCGGCGTGGCGCACGAGCTCCTCGCCGTCGGCGGCGTCGCTCGGAAAGGAGGCCACGCCGGCGCTGAGGGTCAGCACGCCGAAGGGAGAAGGGGCGGGCAGGCGGAGGCGTTCCACGGCCTGGACGATGCGGGAGGCGACGGCGAGCCCCCCCATCTTGTCGGTGGCTGGAAGGAGGACGGTGAATTCCTCCCCGCCGTAGCGGCAGGGAAGGTCCATGTCCCGGACCGAGTCCCGGATCATGCCCGCCACGGCCTGGAGAGCCTGGTTTCCCGCCTCGTGGCCCAGGCGATCGTTGTAGGACTTGAAGTGATCCACGTCGAGAAAGATCAGCGTGAGCGGGGTTCCGCTCCGGCGAGAGATGCCTATCTCTCGTGGCAGAACCTCTTCGAGATACCGCAGATTGTAGAGCGAGGTGAGGGGATCTTTGAGAACCCCTTGCTCGGTCTGCTGATAAATCCGGATGTCAATGACGGCGGGGTAGGGGATGCAGGGAGTTTCGCGGATGAAGTAATCGGCCGCCCCCACCCGATAGTCGACGGGACGCCGGAGGCCCTCGGCCATGGCTTGGGTGTGACGGAGTATGGCTTTCCAATGCCCCAGGGCTTCCTCGGGGGAGACGTCCACGTGGCAGATGAGGTGGAGAAACCGTGCATACACGTCCGGCCCGAAGCGGGACCGCAGTTCCTGGAGCCGGGCGTCCACCTCGATCGGATCGGGCGCCGACTCCATCGCCAGGGCGAGCAACTCATCTTCCTGGGATTTCCATGCGGCTAGATTGTCCACGGCCACCCCTCGCTCCATAGGCCCCTCCTCCGGGCGGTCCCCACCGCCCTCCCCGCAGCTCCCTTACTCTGAGGAGGCCTTTGCCCAAGAGTCTACTCAAAGGGCCGGGAAAACGAAAAGTGGGATCCGGAACAGTGGGGCAAATGACGCAGGGCTTGATTCAGGAACAACCATCCACCGGCGCCCTCGAAGGGGTTCGGCCCCTGAAGGAGGGTCCGAAATGGAGGCGTGGCCTCAGGAGGAGCGGGCCGTATCCCGGGTGACGAGACCGTCCCGGATCTCCACGATCCGCGCGGCCCGATGGGCCAGGGCGGGGTCGTGGGTTACGACAATCAGGGTGCACCCCTGGTCCCAGAGTTCGCTGAAGAGGGCCATGATGTCGCCACCCGATGAAGTGTCGAGGTTGCCCGTCGGCTCGTCGGCCAGGAGGATGTCCGGCCCCATGGCGAGGGCGCGGGCGATGGCCACCCGCTGCATCTGCCCCCCGGACAGTTCCGTGGGTTTGTGGTCCCGGCGGTCCTTGAGCCCCACTCGCTCCAGGAGGGATTCCGCCTTGGCCCGCCGTTCCGATTTGGGGACGCCGCCGAAAAGCATGGGCATCTCCACGTTTTCGAGGGCCGAGATCTGGGGAAGGAGGTTGAAGTTCTGGAAGATGAACCCCACGCGGCGGTTCCGCACGTCCGCGAGCCGGTCCCGGTCCAGCCCGGCGACGGGTTCCCCGGCCAGGTAGTACTCTCCGTCCGAAGGCGTGTCGAGGCATCCCACCAGGTTCATCAGGGTGGACTTGCCCGATCCCGAAGGCCCCACCACCGCGACGAACTCGCCCTTGGCCACCCTCAGGTCGATGCCCTTCAGGGCCTCGACCTGCACCTTGCCCGTGTCGTAGACCTTGCGAATGGCCTTCATCTGGATGATGGCGTCGTGGGAAACTCCGTAGCCGTTCCCGTTTCTCCCGTTGTTCTTAAGAGGCCAGTTCATTCGCATCTCCAAGAGCCGGAGCATGGCGGGCGCCCCGGTGTCCACCCCGGGGCCCCCCGGCCGGCTATTCGTACCGCAGGGTCTCAGCCGGATCGATGGCGGCCGCCCGGCGGGCGGGAAAATACCCCGCCAGGAGCCCGATCAACCCGAGGATGGTCGCGGTGGCGATCCCGATGGGCAGGGAAAGCGTGGGCTTTCCGAGGAATTCCAGCGCTCGGTTTCCCTCCGTGGGGGCCAGGCTCAGGAGAATCACCAGGAAAAGGGCCGCGAGAAGACCGAACGCCCCGCCGAGGAATGTGTAGAGAAGGCCCTGGAGGAGGAAGGGCCCCGTGATCCAGGAGGACCGGGCCCCCAGGGCCATCTGGATGCCGATCTCCCTCGTCTTTTCCTTGACCACGGCGTACATGATGTTGGCCACGCCGATGCCCCCGATCAACAGCGTCAGCCCCCCGATGATCCCCAGGAAGATCTGGATGCCCACCGTGACGTTGGCCATGATCTTCGAGCTGCGGACCGTGTCCCAGATGCCGAAGACCTTCGCATCCGTGGGATCGAAGCGGTAGCGGGCGGCGAGGGCCTCCTTGAACCGCTCGAGCATGCCGGCCATCTGTTCGGGCCGGCGCACCTTGATGACCAGGTTGTTGAGCCGTTGACGGCTGTACTGGCCCACGAAGGTCGTGATGGGGATCACGGCGTGGGAATCCTCGGGGCCGGCGTAGTTGCCCATCTGGAGCTTGGGCTTCATCACCCCGATCACGAGATAGGAGGCGTCGTTGACGAGAAGGGTCTTGCCGACGGGGTCCTCCTTGCCGAAGATGTCTTCGGCCAACTGGTTTCCGAGGAAGATGACCCGCCGCTTCTCCCGCTCGTCGTTGGGGTTGAAGAACCTGCCCCCGGGCTGGGGGACGTGGTTTCGGATCTCTCCGTACTCCCAGTTGGTCCCGATGACGTGTCCGGTGACGGTCTTCTTTCCGTAGGTGAGGGAGGTGCCCCAGTTGTGGATCTCTCCGATCACCGCCTCCGCGTCCGGCAATCGGCTTCTCAGGTAGGCCACGTCGTCCGCGAGGGGACGTATGGGCCGGCCCGCCGGGAGGCCCTTCCAGGGCTGGGAGGTTTCGCCCGGCCAGATGACAGCGAGGTTCTCGCCCATGCCCCTCCGGCCCCGCATCATCTGCTCCTTGAGCCCCTGGCCGAAGGCCAGCAGAAGAAGAATGGCGACGGTCCCCCAGGCGATGGCGGCCACGGTCAGCGCGGCGCGCTTCTTCTCCAGCTGGGAGGCCCTGAGGAAGAGCTGGAAGATGAGCTTCATCTGCATGGAGGCCCCTCTTTCCCTAGAGCTTCATGGCGATGACCGGATCGAGCCGGGCGGCGTCCCGGGCGGGGAAGTAGCCGGCGAGGACGCCCACGGCCCCCAGGGCGAGGGCCGTGAGGGCCGCCACCATGGGGGAGATTTCGGGGACGCCCACGTACTCCGTCAATCCGAACTTGGGGAAGAGGGAGCAGATCCCCGCCGAGAGCAGCAGGCCCAGCGCTCCGCCGAGGCCCGTGATGACCAGGGTCTCCAGGAGGAACTGGCGCAGGATGAAGCCGCTGCGGGCTCCGAGGGCCATCTTGATGCCGATCTCACGCGTCCTCTCCTCCACGACGACGTTCATGATGTTGGACACTCCGATGCCTCCGACCACGAGGGTCAGGGAGCCGACGATGCCCAGAAAGAGCTGGAAGCCCAGCATGAAGGCGTCCATGAACTCGAACATGTCGGAGGTGTCCCAGATGGCGAGGGCCTCCTTGTCCTCCGGGGAGAACCGCAGGCGCTTGGCCAGGAGGGTTCGCACCTCGTCGGAAAGGGCCTCGTTTTGGGAAGGCGCGTGGGCCTTGAAAATGAGGTTGTCCACGTACTTCGCGCCCGTGACGGCCCGGAAAGTCGTGGAGGGTATGAACATCTTGTCCTTGTCCCGCCCGCTGTAGGAGGAGTCCTGCTCTTTGGCCTGGAGGACGCCCACGACCGTGAAAGGGGAGTCCCCCAGCATGAAGATCCTGCCCACCGGATCGGGTTCGCCGAAGAAATCCTTGGCGAACTCGTCCCCCACGAAGGCCACCCTCCGGCGCTCCTCCATGTCCCGCGGGTTCAGGAACCGCCCCCCCGGCCGGGGAATGAGGTTCCGCATGGTCCCGAACTCGGGGTAGACGCCCGAAACGTCCACCATCATGGTCTTTTCTCCCTGGTGGATCTTGAAGGCGTCGGCGTACTCCGCCGAAATCGCCTCCAGCCGCGTGGACTCCCTTCGGACGGCCTCCAGGTCCTCGTCGCTCACGTTGATCCGCCGGCCCTTTCCGAGACCCTCGAAGGGGAGGGATGTCCTCGACGGCCAGGCGATGACGATCCGGTCCCCTAGGCCCGCCGCGCTCTTGATGAGCTGCTTGTGGAGGCCCTGGCCGAAGGCGAGGAGGAGGCTGACGGCCACGGTGCCCCACACGATTCCGAAGGTGGTCAGGGTCGTGCGGAGCTTCTGGGTCCTCAGGTCCCTCCAGAGCTGACTCAGAGCGTTGGTGAAGAGGAGCATGGGTCCTCCCCCGCGACGGGCTACTGAATTTCCTTGGGCGGACGCTGGACGACCTTGTCGCCCTTCTTCAGCCCCGAGACGACCTCAACGTTGAGCCCGTCCGAGAGGCCGAGGACGACCTCCACCTTGCGGGGCTCCTCGCCGGCCTTTTCGGCGGGGACTTCCACGGTGGTTTTCTTTCCCCCTTCTTCGAAGGTGACGAGCCTCTCGGGGATGACCAGCACGTCCTTCTTCTCCCGGATGATCACGTCGGCGTTCGCCGAGTACCCCGCCCGGAGCACCACGTTCGTGCCGGGATCGAGTTCGATTTCCACGTCGAAGAGGGTGGCTCCCTCTTTCTTCTGGGCCTGGGGGGCGATGCGGGAGACCCGGCCTGTCACCACGTCCGTGGGCAGCGCGCCCACCTTGATGCGAACGGGGAGGCCTATCTTCATTTTGCCTACGTCGATCTCGTCCACGGTGCCCTTGAAGATCAGGTCCGACATCTCGGCGATGGCCGCGAGCTCCGTCCCCGCCTGATAGGAGGTGAGGGGGACCACCGGATCGCCCGGGTTCACGGCGCGGGAGAGGAGCGTTCCCTCGGCGGGCGCCCGGATGATGGTCTCCATGGCGGCGCCTCCACCCGAGACGCGCCCCCGCGTCGTGAGTTCCCGGTTCTCGCGGGCCCTCGTGAGCGCGACCTGCGCAAGCTCGTATCTCTCCTTCTGGGCATCCAGGTCTCCCCGGGAGACGACGCCCTGATCGAAGAGCTGCTGGTAGCGCGCCAGGTCCGCCCTGGCTCGTTCGTACGATGCCTCGGCGGATTCGGCGTCGCGCCCGACGTCGATGAGCTCCTGGGGCGTCGGATCGGGGGCGATTTCGAAGAGGGGGTCGCCCCGCTTCACCGTATCTCCGACCTCCACGTAGCAGGTGCGCACGATCCCGGAGACCTTCGACTTCACCTGGAACTTCAGCCGGGGCTCGATCTGGCCTACCGCCAGGGCCTTTTCCGTGATGGAGCCCGACTCCACGTCCACCAGAGTGATGCCGGCGCCCTTCCCGTTGCGGGAGCGGACCCAGCCGTACAGGGCGGCCGCCACGATGCCTATGGCGATCAATACGACAAGAACCTTGACCAACTTGCCCATGGGCCTGACCTCCTCCTGTGCGAGCCTCCGGGCGAAGACTCCACGGCGGAATACGCAGATGGGGAAGGTTTTGTTTTCGCCGGGCCGGTGGGAGTGGGCGGCCCGCCGTCAGCGGGCGGACTGGAGGCGCACGCGTCGAGCGCGGACGGCGAGGGCGGTGAATCCCAGGGCCAGGAAGCCGAGGTCCCTGAGCAGCGCCAGCAGGACCGGAGCCCCGTCCTGCGCGTGTCCGAAGCACCCGCAATCGATGTCGAGGCCCCGAATCCACGCCTGGCCAAGGGCCCCGAGAAACACGAGCAGGAGGAGGTTCACCGTGAGAAGCGCTCCCTCGGCCGCAAAGCCCGTGAGAAGCGCGAGGGCCGCCACGGCCTCGATCCACGGTAGCACCACGGCCAGGGTGTTGACCACGGCGTCGGGCACGAGGGCGTAGTGGCCGATGTCCTCGGCGAATCCAAGGGGGTCCAGGATTTTGGGAATGGCCGCGTACAGGAAGATGCCCGCCAGGGTCCAGCGCCCCAGCCTGTCCAGCCACGCCGCCGCTCTTTCCTTCATGTCACTCCTGGGTGCCGTTGCGCACCGGCAGCTTGGCGCGCATCCAGCCGGGGAGGCCGTCCGCGAAAACGGCCAGGGAGTCGTCCTTGAAGCCGCGCTCGATGAGTTTCTCGGCGACCTCCTCGGAGGTTCCGCAGGAGCCTCCGCTGCAGTAGACGATGATCAGCGCGGCGTTCTTCAGCCTCGGGGCCACCCTGGGGTACACCGGCTCGAAGTTGTCGGCCGGAAGGTTGAGGGCTCCGGGGATGTGGCCGAGTTCGTACTCCTCCGGAGAGCGCGCGTCGAGGAGGACGGTGTCGCCCTGGTCGAGGTAGAACCGCACCTCTTCCAGGCTCACCATTCTCAGCCCCTTCTGCTCCAGCCGGACTTCCTTCCCGCCCCGCAGGGGAAGCCCCATGGGGGAGAGGGCGTTGAAGAGGAGTCCCGCGAGGGTGCCCGCCGCCACCAGTCCGATCATTTGAACGATCCCGCGTCGCATGAGAGGACCTCGCCTTCAAAGCATACAGCATACCTTCGGGCCCGAACCAAGACAAGCGCGCCGGGGTCGGGAGGATCCCACCAACCAAAGAGCCTTCCCGACTCCGGGGGATGGCCCGCTATGGGCCAGGCCCGACTGGGTGCCGGAAGATGTAACGTCGAAGCGAGGCGTTTCATTCTTGTTTCTCGATTGTTACGAATGGGCCCTCTCTGGGCCGAACTCGGTGGCACTGCCCTTGCTCAGAGAATCCGCGTGCGGCTTCGGCCGGGCTCGGCATGATTCGAAGGAGGGGCCCTTGGACCTCGAACACGGGCTGGAAAGAGTGGAGGAGATCCGCCAGGGACTGGAGGCCGGGCTGAACGATTTTCTCACCGGAGAGGGCGGTCCCGGCCCCACTCCCGTCGTACTCCGCTTCCTGACCAAGTACGCCATCGGCCTTTCGCGCCCGGATTTGCTGGCCAAGTTGAGGTCGGCCCTCAGGAGGCTCGCGGAACCCCCCCGCTACGACGCCGAGGAGGGGGGGTTCTTTGAGTCCGGCTTCGGCTCGCGCAAGACCCTCGCCGCCAATTCAGTATGGCTCATGGTGGCCCTACGCCTGAGGCGGCCCGGTCAGGGGGAGGCCTCCGGAACCCTGGCCCGGAGCCTCCTGCGCTACCTGCAGACCCGACTTCTCATGCCGGACGGGAGCTTCGCCTCGGGGCAGGCGGCGGACGAGGCCTACTACGCCCTCCCCATCCACCAGAGGCGCATGTTGCCGCCCCCCCCCGCCCTCTTTCCAGCTACGCCTCTTGCGTGTGCCCTGGCCGCGCAGGCTTTTTCGAAAGCCTACCAGTCCTATGGGGAGCCCTCCTACCTCAAGGCGGCGCAACGGAGCCTTCGGGCCTCGTTCGAAACATCCTCCGAGGTGCCCGATGGGGACGGGCCGTCGCAGGCCCTCCTCCCCGAGCGGGGGCTGGCCTGCCTGTCTCTTTACAACGCCTCCCTCGATCCGTCCTTTCTGGAACGAGCCGGACGTCTGGCCGAGGGCCTCCTCCGGGACCGTGGGATCAACCCGACCCCGGACGATCTTTCCCGTGGGGCCACCTTCCTGCTTCTCGCCTCGGCCCAGCTTCAGGACGAGGCCATCGGTCGAGGGGCCCGGCGGCTCGTGGATCGGATTCTGGAGAGCCCCCCGGGGTCGCCGGAGGAAGCGGCGCACGCCGGGAGCGCCATATTGTCCGTGCTTCTCCCCCTGGCCCTGTTCACGGCGGTGACCGATGGCTCCCGGGCCCAGAAGGAGAAGGTCCTGGAGCGGATCCGCTCTTTCCAGGCGCCGTACGCGACCATCCTCCACCGGTCCCCCAGCGCCAGCGAGGCCATGCAGGCGCTCCCCAGGCTCTTCTCGCAGTGCGGGGGGCAGAGCCGGGAGATCCCGCTGTTTCCCCTCCCGGGATGAAAGGGGGCCCGCCCCGGGCGTTGCGCGGTTCCCTCGAAATGTGATAAAAGGGTTTGTCCGGGGGAGCCCGCCGACGTGCGCCCGTAGCTCAGCCGGATAGAGCGTCGGCCTTCGAAGCCGCAGGTCCCCCGTTCGAGTCGGGGCGGGCGCGCCACTCCGATTTTCCTGAAGGGTTCCAACCGGGGACCGCCCCTGCGGAAAGAAAGTTCCGGCCAGAAATGCGGCGGCCGGCCGTTCAGGAGAGAATCCGGGCGAAAGTGGCGGAATTGGCAGACGCGCAGGACTTAGGATCCTGTGGGGAAACCCGTGGGGGTTCGAGTCCCCCCTTTCGCACCAGAGGCAAGTACGTTTCCATCGCCCAGGGGTAATGGGGCGGGATCGAGTTCAGGAGAGAGACTGGGAACGAAAAGGGCGGAAAGGCCCCGGCGGTTTTCGCAGGTCAGACGCCGTCGGATGGGCGGAGGGCCTCGGAAGGATGCAGGCGGGGCCCCTCCCTGGATCCGCGGGGAAGCGGAAAGCGAGACGGACCAAGGCCGAAGGGGCATGCCGCTCCGCCCGGCTCCCCCTGATCCACGAGACCTTCGGGCGGACGGAACGCCTTCCGCCCCTTGAACCCCGAGAACAACCAATCTGGAGCCCGCATGGACATTACGTTCAAGAGTCAGGAAGGTTGCCGGAAAACGTATTCGATCCACTCCCCATGGGACGAGGTGGAGCCCAAATTCCGGGAGGTGGTCCGGGCCGTAAGGGGCCAGGCCCATCTGCACGGATTTCGCCCCGGAAAAGCCCCGGAGGGACTGGTCAAGGGCCGGTTTCAAAAAGAAATCCGAGAAGAGGTGCTGGAGCGGTTTCTCCCCGACGCGGCCCGGGAAACCCTCCAGAAATTCTCCCTCGACCCCGTGGTGGAGCCTTACGTGGAGGCGGTCCAGCTGGAGGAAGGCCATCCCTTCGTCTGCGATCTGCACGTGGAGGTCGCCCCGGAGGTTCCCGAGGTGAACGCCCAGGGCATCGTGGTGCGGTGCCCCCGGGCCGAAGTCAAGGAGGCCCAGGTGGACCGGGTTCTCGAGGGACTTCGGGAGCGCGCCGCCGTGATGAAGCCCCAGGAGGTGGCGTCCGAAGGGGATTATCTGTCCGTGACCATGAGGCGGAAGGGGCAGGCCAAGGGCCAGGACCTCTTTCTGCGGGCGCTCGCGGACAGCCACCATCCGGCGGAGCGGGCACTGTCCGGCAGAAAGACCGCCGAGGTCTTTGATCTCAAGGTGGAGCCCGAGGCCGGTGAGGGAGAGCCGGGCCACGATTCTCCCCACGCCCACCTGGCCCCCGGGGAATACGAATTCACGGTAAACAAGATCGTCCGGCGGGAGGTCCCGCCCCTGGGGGACGATCTGGCCAAGGACCTGGGGGCGGAGAGCCTGGAGGCCCTTCGGGATCGGGTGAGAAAGGACGTGGAGGCCCGCCTTCAGGCGGAAATGCGCGCCCTGCAGGAGGACCGGCTCATCGAGGCTCTCCTCGACAAGTATCCCGTGCCGGCTCCCCCGACGCTGGCGGACCGGCAATTGCGGGAGGACCTGCAATCCATGGCGGAGGAGTGGGCCCGGCAGGGGCTCGACCCGACCAAGGCGGGCGTGAACTGGGAGGAGATCGCCCGGTCTCGCAGGTCCGTGTCCGAGAGGAAGGTGTCGGCCTACTACCTATTGAAGGCCGTGGCCGAGCGGAACGGCCTGACCGTCGCCGAGGACGAACTCGCGGCCTATTTCCAGAACCTGGCCGAGGGCTCGCGGATGCCCGCGGACCGGATTCGGGCCCGGTACGAAAAGGAGGGGCGCCTCGACGACGTGCGAGACCTGCTGGCCCGCAAGAAGGCGCTGGGCTTGCTTCTTTCCCAGGCTTCCGTTACATTGGTCGAAGCTGAGCCCGTCCCGGCGGAGGAAGGCTGATGCCCCTCATTCCCTTCGTGGTGGAGCAGACGAACCGGGGGGAGCGGTCCTACGACATCTACTCCCGGCTGCTCAAGGACAACATCATTTTCATCGGCGAGGAAATCGACGACCATCTCGCCAACCTGGTGATCGCCCAGCTCCTGTTTCTGGAGGCGGAGGATCCCTCCCGCGACATCTGGCTGTACATCAACAGCCCGGGAGGCCACGTCACGGCGGGCCTGGCGATCTACGACACGATGCAGTTCGTGAAGCCGGACATCAACACGGTTTGCATCGGCCAGGCCGCCTCCATGGCCGCCCTTCTCGTGGCCTCGGGAGCGAAGGGGAAGCGCTTCGCCCTGCCCAATTCGACGCTCATGATCCACCAGCCCTGGGGGGGGATGAAGGGGCAGGTCACGGACATCGAAATCCACGCGCGGGAACTCGTGAGGACCCGGGAACGCCTCTACGACATCCTCGTCCGCCACACGGGACGGAGCCTCGAGGACGTGCGGAGGGACTGCGAGCGCGACAACTTCATGGCGGCGGAGCAGGCGGTGGAGTACGGGCTCGTGGACAAGATCCTCGTCCAGCACGGGTCCGAGAAATAAATGGCGCGGTTGTTGCATTCCTGCCGGGGAGGGGTCGGACCCCGGAGGCCATGAGATGAGCCGAGCGTACGGAGACAACGAACTCCGGTGCAGTTTCTGCAACAAGCCCCAGCGCGATGTGAAGAAGCTCATCGCGGGGCCCAACGTCTACATCTGCAACGAGTGCGTGGACACCTGCAACGAGATCCTCGCGGAGGACGTGGAGAAGGAGGAGCGCGGAAAGAGCCCGCTTCCCAAGCCCAGGGAGATCAAGTCCTTCCTCGACGAATACGTGATCGGTCAGGAATCCGCCAAGAAGCGGATTTCGGTGGCCGTCTACAACCATTACCGCCGGACCCAGCCCTCGGTTCGCCGGGGCGAGGTGGAAATCCAGAAATCCAACATCCTGCTCATGGGCCCCACGGGCACGGGCAAGACACTCCTGGCCCAGACCCTCGCCCGGCTCCTCAAGGTGCCCTTCGCCATCGCCGACGCGACCACCCTGACGGAGGCCGGGTACGTGGGCGAGGACGTGGAGAATATCCTTCTGAAGCTCCTCCAAAACGCGGATGGCGACCGGGCCAGGGCCGAGCGGGGCATCGTCTACATCGATGAAATCGACAAGATCGCCCGAAAAGGGGAGAACCCCTCCATCACGAGGGACGTCTCCGGGGAGGGGGTCCAGCAGGCCCTCCTCAAGATCCTGGAAGGAACCGTGGCCAACGTGCCTCCCCAGGGCGGGCGAAAGCATCCTCATCAGGAGTTCATCCAGATCGACACCACCAACGTCCTCTTCATTTGCGGCGGGGCCTTCGTGGGGCTCGACAAGATCGTCGAGCGCCGCATGCACCGCTCCAGCATCGGCTACGGAGGGGTGCCCCAGTCGCGGGAACAGCGGGGAGTGGACACGCTCCTGGCCCAGGTCCAGCCGCAGGATCTGATCAAGTACGGCATGATCCCCGAATTCGTGGGACGGGTGCCCGTGGTGGCCAGCCTGGGCGAGCTGGACCTTAAGGCTCTCACGACGATCCTCACCGAACCCAAGAACGCCCTCGTCAAGCAGTACGAGAAGATCTTCGAAATGGAGGGGGTGAAGCTGACCTTCACCCAGGAGGCCATCGAGGAGGTCGCCCGCCAGTCCATTTCGAGGGGCGTCGGAGCTCGAGGGTTGAGGATCATCATGGAAGACCTCATGCTCGAGCTCATGTACGACATCCCCTCCCAGAGCAACGTCAAGGAAGTCGTCATCACCAAGGACGTGGTCCTCTCCAGCGCCAAGCCGATTATGCTCATGGAAAACGCGGGCTGACGGTCCGCCCCGTTTAGAAGGAAACCCATGAACCTACCGCAGACCCCCTCCAGGGCGGGAGCCCCACCGATGGTGCACCCGTTGATCACCCTGAGGGACATGGTCGTTTTCCCCCACTCCATCCGGCCCTTCGTGGTCGGGAGGCGGGCCTCCATCGCCGCCGTGGAGTCCGCCCTGGCCGGGGAAGGCCACGTCTTCCTCCTTCTCCAGAAGGACCCCCAGGCCGAAGAGCCCTCGTCCTCCGGGCTCTTTCGCGTGGGAGTCGTGGCCCGGATCATCCAGTCCCTGGCGCTGCCGAACGGCCACATGAAGATCCTCGTGGAGGGGCTGTACAGGGGCGTGGTGCAGGACCTTCTCCTCGACGGTCCCGTGAACCACGCCTCCGTGATTCCCACGCCCGACCCTCAGACCGTGGATGCGGAGTGCGAGGGGCTCGCCTCCGATTTGGCCAGGAAGTTCGATGAGCACCTGCGAAAGAACCAGGCCCTGTACGGCGGGGTCACCACTTCGGCGCTCAATCCCGATGAGCCGGGCCGGTTCGCCGATCAGGTGGCGGCCTACCTGGGAATCCAGACCGAGGTGAAGCAGCGGATCCTGGAGGTCCTGGAGCCTTCGGAGCGGGTCCGTCTCGTGCGGCGCCTCCTGGCGTCGGAGGTGGAACAGACGAACCTGGACCAGCGGCTGAACCGGGAGGTGGAGAAGCAGATCGAGAAGACCCAGAAGGAGTACTTCCTCAACGAGAAAATGAAGCTCATCAAGAAGGAACTCGGGAGGGAGGACTCTTCGACGGAGCTGGAGGAGCTGAAAGACCGCATCCAGCGGGCGGGCATGCCGGAGGCGGCCCTGGAGAGGGCCCTTTCGGAATTGAAGCGGCTCGAGGTCATGCCTCCCGTTTCCGCCGAGGCCACCGTGTCCCGCTCCTACATCGACTGGCTCCTGGCCCTGCCCTGGTCCAAGGAGTCCAAGGATCGGCACGACATCAAGCGGGCCGAGCGAATCCTGAACCAGGACCATTACGGATTGGAAAAGGTCAAGGAGCGCATCCTCGAATACCTGTCGGTGCGCACGCTGACCAGGAACCCGCGGGGCAGCATCCTCTGTTTCACGGGGCCTCCGGGCGTGGGCAAGACCTCCGTGGCCAAATCCATCGCCCGCAGCATGGGGAGGGAGTTCGTCCGGCTTTCCCTGGGCGGCGTGCATGACGAGGCGGAGGTGAAGGGCCACAGAAGGACGTACATCGGGGCCTTCCCCGGCCAGATCATCCAGCTCGTGAAGCGGGCCGGCACCAAGAACCCCCTCTTCCTGCTGGACGAGATCGACAAACTAGGGTCGGACTACCGGGGCGATCCGGCCTCGGCCCTCCTCGAGGTGCTCGATCCCGAGCAGAACGGCGCCTTCCTCGACCACTATATCGACGTTCCCTTCGACCTCAGCCGCGTCTTCTTCGTGACGACGGCCAACGTGACTCACACCATTCCCCCGGCCCTCCTGGACCGGCTGGAGGTGATCCCCTTCTCGGGGTATACCCTCCCCGAGAAGCTCGCCATCGCCGAGGGGTACCTCGTGCCCAAGCAGCTCAAGGCGCACGGGCTGAGGCGGAGGGACGCGAACTTTACGCGGGAGGGCCTCTCCTTCGTCGTGGACGGCTACACCCGCGAGGCGGGGGTGCGGAACCTGGAGCGGGAAGTGGCCGCCCTCTGCCGGAAGATCGCCCACAAGGTGGTCCGCGACCGCCGCCGGGATCCCGAGGTCCTGACGCCCGAGCGGGTGGAGATCCTGTTGGGGGTTCCGCGGTACAAGGAGCGGAGGGTCCTCCAGAGCGACGAAGTAGGGATCGCCGTGGGCCTGGCCTGGACCCAGGCCGGGGGGGACATCCTCCTTCTCGAGGCGAGCCTCATGCCGGGGAAAGGGGCGCTGACGCTGACAGGGCAGCTGGGCGACGTCATGCAGGAGTCGGCGCGGGCGGCCTTCTCGTACATCCGGGGCCAATCCGCCCGCCTGGACCTGCCGGCCAACCACTTTTCCGAGAGCGACGTGCACGTGCACGTTCCGGAAGGCGCCATTCCCAAGGACGGTCCCAGCGCGGGCGTGGCGCTGGCGGCGGCCATGCTCTCCGCTTTCGTGGGGATCCCCGTGCGCCACGACGTGGCCCTGACGGGGGAGGTGACCCTCCGTGGAAAGGTTCTCCCCATCGGCGGGCTCAAGGAGAAGATCCTCGCCGCCAAGCAGCACGACGTCTTCGAGGTCATCCTTCCGAGGGACAACGAGAAGGATCTGGCGGAGGTGCCCGAGAGCCTGAGGCAAGGGATGCGGTTCCACCTGGCCGAGACGCTGGAGGAGGTTTTCCGCCTGGCCCTCGTGGAGGACCCCTTCCGGCGCCGCCGGTCCATGGTTCTGGAAACGGCCGACGGACCGCGTCCGGAAAAGGCGCCCTGAGAACCGGTCCGGGAAGATACCGATCGGACTCACGGGGGGGTTGGCAACAGAGGGGGATTCGTGAAGCTGGACAGGGTGGAGCTGGAGCGGGTCTGCACGGCGCCGAAGCAGCTGCCGCCCCGCTCGCTTCCTGAGCTGGCTGTGATCGGGCGGTCCAACGTGGGGAAGTCCTCCCTGATCAACTCCCTGCTGGGGCGCCCGGGCTTCATGCGCGTGAGTCGGACGCCGGGCCGGACCCAGGCGATCCTGTTCGTGAAAGTGGGGGACCTCGGGTATGTGGTGGACCTCCCGGGATACGGCTACGCAAAGGCGCCCGAGGGCGTCCGGCGGTCGTGGGCGGCCCTCGTGAACGGGTACATGGAGTCGCGGGGCGGGTCGGCGGCCCTCTTGCTCGTGGATGTGAGGCGGGATCCGGGGCAGGGGGAGCACCAATTGATGGATTGGTTCCGGAGATACGGTTGGGAGGTTCGGGTGGTCCTCACGAAGGCGGACAAGCTTCCAAGAGGCCGGCGAGCGGCCGCCGCCGCAGCGACGGCACGGGCGCTGGGCCTGAGCCCCGACACTCCCCCGCTCCTCTTCTCGTCGCTGACGGGCGAGGGGCTCCCCGCGTTGAGGAAGTTGGTGGAAAGGAGCATGGAGTCGGTGAGATGAATAAAGGACGAACGGAGAACCTGGACCTCGCGAAACTGCACGACATGAACCCCCAGGAGCTGCTGAAGCTCGGCAAGGACTACGAAATCGAGAACCTCTCCTCCCTCAAGAGGCAGGAGCTCATCTTCCAGGTCCTCAAGTCCCAGGCCGAGGCCAACGGCTTCATCTTCGCCGAGGGCGTGCTGGAGATCCTCCAGGACGGATTCGGCTTCCTGCGGGCGCCCGAGTACAACTATCTGCCCGGCCCCGACGACATTTACGTAAGCCCGTCGCAGATCAAGAAGTTCGGGCTCAGGACGGGAGACACGATCTCGGGCCAGGTGCGCCCCCCCAAGGAAGGCGAGAAGTACTTCGCCCTCATCAAGGTGGACGCCATCAACTTCGAATCTCCCGTGAAGACGCGGGACCGGATGTGGTTCGACGCCCTCACCCCCATTTATCCCAACCGGAGGATCCGCCTGGAGACCTCCCGGCAGGCCCTGTCGGGGCGGGTTCTCGACCTCGTGACGCCCATCGGGTTCGGCCAGCGCGGCCTCATCGTCGCCCCGCCCCGGACCGGCAAGACCATGCTCCTCCAGGCCATCGCCCACGCCATCACGGCGAACCATCCGGACGCCTATCTGCTGGTTCTGCTCATCGACGAGCGGCCCGAAGAAGTGACGGACATGCAGCGCTCGGTGAAGGGCGAGGTGCAGGCCTCCACCTTCGACGAGCCGCCCACCCGCCACGTCCAGGTGGCGGAGATGGTCATGGAGAAGGCCAAGCGCCTCGTGGAGCTCGGACGGGACGTCGTGATCCTTCTCGACTCCATCACCCGCATGGCCCGGGCCTACAACACCGTCACACCCCCCTCGGGGCGCGTGCTCTCGGGCGGCCTCGACGCCAACGCCCTTCAAAAACCCAAGCGCTTCTTCGGGGCGGCCCGGAACATCGAAGAGGGCGGCTCCCTCACGATCATCGCCACGGCCCTGGTGGACACGGGCTCCCGGATGGACGACGTGATCTTCGAGGAGTTCAAGGGCACCGGTAACATGGAGATCCACCTGGACCGGAAGCTCGTGGACAAGCGCGTCTTCCCGGCCATCGACATCAACAAGTCGGGGACCCGGAAGGAGGAACTGCTCACCAAGGAGTTCGAGCTCAACCGGATGTGGATCCTGCGGAAGATCCTCAACCCGCTCTCCACGGTGGAGGCCATGGAGCTCCTCATCGGAAAACTCGGGGAGTTCGAGTCCAACGAGGCCTTCCTCAAGGGGCTCTCGGGAGGCTGATCCGGCGGGGAAGCCCAGCAGGTCCGTCGTTCCCCTTGCAAGGCCCCGCGGTCTCGACCGGCGGCCGTCCCAGGCCCTCAAAACCTTACGACGTTGCCGACGACGATCTGGTAATCGTCCACCCCGGGCCCGTCCACCAGGGGAAAGGCGATGGTTACGAGGAGCACGTTGCTGAAGGCGCTCTTGAGGTTTCCGAGGCGGAGGCCGAACCCCACGTCCGCGAACGTTTGGGACCAGGATCCCCCGGACAGGCGGCGGACGGCCCCCGCGTCCGCGTAGGCCACGAAGCCCAGCTGGAGCAAACCCCACAAGCGGCGGTCGGTGACGAGGCGGTCCTCCAGGGAGAGAACCCACCGCCGGTCCCCGGCCCGGTAGTGGTTCGGATAGCCCCGGAGCCCGTCCTCACCCCCGAGGTAAAGCCAGCCCTCGGGAGGGGGCCGCAGGGCGAGGTCCGCGCTGAATCGGCCCGCGAAGGTCTGTCGGCCCGGCCCCGGGAGGTAGGCCGTCCAGGAGGCCGAAAGAAGGCCCTCCCTCCAGAGTCTCCCCGATCGCCTTCCCTGGATCCTCGCCTCGGCCAGAAAGATCCCCTCCTCGGACCACTTCCAAGCCTTGTCCGCGGAAAGCCGGAGAAAGGGCCCCGGCTCGTCGGATCCCAGCCCCCCGGCATAGATCCCCGCGGTGGCCTTGCAGGTCCACCCCAGGTTCACGTCCTCGGTGCGGGCCACGGACCGGAGGTTCTCGAAAGCGAGGTACCGGTCCTGCGTCCATTCCACCGTCACGGCCAGACCGTGCAGCCTGCGGTCCGGGAACGGAGCGGGCGCCAGCCAGCCGGGTCGGAAGACGGCGGCGGTCCCGTAAAAGGCCTCCTCCCCCTCCAGGGCCGCTCCCACTCGGAGCGCGGCATCCTCCGCCAAGGGGACGCCGCGGGCCCATCCGATGGCGGCCCCGTGCCGGCGGTAGGGAAGCCCGAGGGCCGCGCGCCCCCGGTCGTAGAGGGTCAGATGGGTCTCCAGGGAGGAGGCGCGTGCATAAGCGGACCAGGGGGTGTGAAGGGCGAAGAAGGGACGATCGAGGGCGAAGGCCCTGCGGCGGCCGTCCGAAAGGCGCTGGTAATCGAGAGAAAGGGCCCATCGGCTCCCGAGGAACCGGGGGTCCGCGTAGGCCGCCTGGTCCGTCGTCCGCTCGGGATCCCGCTGGTGGCTGAGGATCAACCTCTGTCCGCGACCCAGGAAATTCACTTCGTGGACCCGCGCGCGCCAGCTCGTCTGGCCCCCCACGCGGCTGAACTTGAGGCTTCCCTGGAGGCTCCAGGAGTCCCGCACCTCCACTACGGCCCAGACGGACCCGTCATCCATGGGCTGGGGCTGCACCCAGGCGTGCCGCACGAACGACAACGCGCGCAGGTTCCTCTCCGTCTCGCGTATCGCCCGGGCGTTTACAGGATTTCCCGGGGAGAAGAGGAGCTCTCTCTCCACCACGGAGCGCCGGGTTTCGATGTGGACGAAGTTCGCGGCCCGGGCCAGCCAGTGGGACTCGTCGGGAAGGGAAGGGTCGAAGACGTCCCCGATTCTCACGGTCAAGCCAGCGATCCGGGCCCCCCGCGCTTCCCACTCCTCCCAGGACCCTGGCGGGGCCTGGGCTTGCACCGGGGGGAGAAGGAGATGAAAGGCCGCGAGAAGGGCGGCGGCGGTCCAGGGCCGTGGGAGAAGACAATTCGCCATTCCGAGCATGCGCCTCCCATGAGACGCCATGCCTCGGGCGAAAGCAAGTCCCTCTCGGAAGGGGGGGCTTCATCCTATACAATGAACTCCGGCGGCAATGGGAATACGGGGAGGGAGCCATGAGCGGATGCAGAAGAGCTCGAGCGGCGTGGATCGCGGTTCTGGTATTCATGACCCTGGCGACGGCGGCGGCGGAAAAGGTCCCCGGGACGGTGGTCGCGGAATTCTCCACGGATCTCAAGACCCCCATGGGTTTGACCTGGGACGGCGACCGCCTCTGGCTGGCGGACCTCGAGTCGGCCACCTTGAGCGCCGTGAATCCATCGACGGGCCGCATCGAACGGACGCTCGAAGCCCCCGGATACCAACCGATGGGGCTCGCGTGGGACGGAAAGGTCCTGTGGGTCGTGGACGGAGCCGAAAAGACGGCCTACGCGGTCGACCCGGCCTCGGGCCTGACGGTCCGCTCCCTCCCGCTGGACACGGACGCCCCCGAGGGAATCGGCTGGGACGGGGCCGCCCTGTGGACGCTCGATGCCCGGGGAAGCGGGCTCGTTCGAGTCGATCGGAACGACGGAACCACCTTCCGCTCCTTTCCCTGCCCGACCTGCGGTCCCGGGCGACGGGGCCAGGGGATCGGCCTGGCCTTCGACGGCCGGTGCCTCTTCGTGAGCGATCGGACGACCGACGCGATCTATCGCGTGGATCCCGGGACCGGAGCCGTCCTGGATCAGTTCCCGTCGCCCGGTCCGTACCCGACGGGGTTGGCCTGGGACGGCGCCCACCTTTGGTGCGCCGATTTTGAAACCCGCAAACTGTACCGTCTTTCGGTGGACCGCCGGGCCCCCTACGTGCGGCGCTCGCCCAAGAAGGAATCGGTGGTGTACCGCGAGGCCTGGCGCAATTTCGGCCCCGGCACCGTGAAGACCCTCGACGTGTACATCGCCGTGCCGCAGGACCTTCCCAATCAGACGCTCCTCGCCCCCCCCCGCTTCACCCCGGAGCCCCACGGGTTCGTCACGGACCGGTGGGGGCAGCGGTGCGCCCACTGGCGCTTTCGGGACGTGGGGCCGGGCCAGGAGGTGAGGGCCTCCATGGAGGTGCTGGCCGAACTCTATCAGGTCCGGTGGTTCGTGGACCCGGAAAGGGTCGGCTCCCTCTCCGAGATTCCCGAGGAGATCCGCCGGACCTACACCCAGAACAACAGCAAGCTCGTCCTGGACGATCCCGTCATCCGGCGGGCCGTCGAGGAGGCCCTCGGAGGCGAGAAGAACCCCTTTTGGATGGCCTGGAAGATCAACCGGCACATTCAGGAGAAGATGCACTACGAGCTCGTGGGGGGGTGGAACGTGGCGCCCACGGTTCTTTCCCGCGGGTCCGGATCGTGCTCGGAGTACACCTTCGTCATGCTCGCCATGTGCCACGCCGCGGGGCTCCCCGCCCGGTACGCGGGGTCCGTCGTGATCCGGGGGGACGATGCGAGCCGGGACGACGTCTTCCACCGTTGGGTCGAGGTGTACCTGCCGAACTACGGGTGGTTTCCCGTAGATCCTTCGGGGGGCGACAGCCCCGTTCCGGCCGAGTCCGCCGCCTTTTTCGGCGGCCTCGACAACCGTTTCCTCATCACCACCCTGGGGGCGGGCGACAGCGAGACCCTGGGCTGGGACTACAACAGCAACGCCGCCTGGACGGCTATGGGACGGGTCAAGGTCCAGCAATGGAAGGACGGCCTGTGGAGCCCCTCGGGAAAGAAGAGCGAACCCCGGCCCGTGGGAACGCCCGGCGGCCTCAGTTGCGAACCGGGCACGGGGGACTGAAAACGCCGGGCGGGAGTCAGATCTCGGAGGGAAAGGCGTTTCGGAACTGGTGGTAACGGGCCGTCACCTCCTGCTCGTGCCGCCTTTCATCGGCGTGGAACTCCTCCAGAACGGCCCTCATCACCGGGTCGTCGCAGAGCTGAGCGGCCTCGGTGTACATGGCCTGCGCCTCCCGCTCCCGCTCCATCGCCGTTCTGAGAATCGAGAAAAGCTTCCGCTCGCGCTCCGTCATGGGACGAGACTCGCTCATGGCCGCCTCCGTTCGTTGGATATCCTGCCGCGATTGTACTGCACAACCCGCGCCGATTCCGCCGAACGAGAAAAGAGGTCCGGCCTCCGCCGGACCTCTTCGGACACGAAAAAGGAGAGCCTCGTGCTGGGTGGACCGGGTCCTGGAGATCGCCCCTACTGGACCTTGACGATCTCGTCGGTGTCGATCTGGGCCCGCTGGAGGGTTCCGGAGAAATCCACGTAGATCGCCTTCCACTCGGAGAACAGGTCCAGGGCTTCCTTCCCTCCCTCGCGGTGGCCGTTTCCGGTCTGCTTGACGCCGCCGAAGGGCAGGTGGTTCTCGGCGCCGATCGTGGGGGCATTCACGTAGAAGAGGCCCGTGTGCACGTCCCGCATGGCGGCGAAGGCCCGGTTCACGTCCTGGGTGTAAATGGAACCCGAGAGGCCGTACAGGCAGTCGTTCTGAAGCGCGACGGCCTCCTCGAAGGTCTTGAACGGGACCACCGAAAGAACGGGCCCGAAAATTTCCTCGCGGAAGAGGCGCATGGTGGGTTTCACGTCGGCGAAGATCGTGGGCTCCAGGAAGAAGCCCTTTTCGTACTTCTTTCCGGTCAGTCGGTTGCCGCCGCAGAGAAGCTTGGCGCCCTCCTTCTTCCCGATGGCCACGTAGGCGAGGTCCGTCTTGAGCTGGCCCTCGTCCACCGCGGGGCCCATCTGGGTGGTCTCGTCGAGCCCGTCGCCCACCCTGAGGGCCTTGGCCCGCTTTACGAGGGCGTCGAGAAACTTCTTGTAGACCCCGCGCTGAACCAGGCACCGGCTGGTGGCTGTGCACCTCTGTCCGGTCGTGCCGAAGGCGCCCCACAGGACGCCGTCCACGGCGAGTTCGAGGTTCGCGTCGTCCATGACGATGACGGCGTTCTTGCCGCCCATCTCCAGCCCCACACGCTTGAAGTCCTTGGCGCAGGAGAGGTTGATCTGGCGCCCCACCTCGGTGGAGCCCGTGAAGGACACGAGAGACACGTCGGGGTGTTCGCAGAGGGGGTTGCCCACCCTGCGGCCCGAACCCGTGACGTAATTGATGACGCCCTTGGGGAAGCCCACCTCCTCGGCGCCCTGGACCAGGTTCCAGACGGTGAGGGGAGTGAGGGTGGCGGGCTTGATGACCACGGTGTTTCCGCACACGAGCGCGGGCATCATCTTCCACGTGGGGATGGCCATGGGAAAGTTCCAGGGCGTGATGAGGGCGCAAACGCCGATGGGCTGGCGGACGCTCATGGCGAACTTGTTGGGGAGTTCGGAGGGCGTCGTCTCGCCGTACATGCGGCGGCCTTCACCGGACCAGAAGAGCGAGCAGTCGATGCCCTCCTGCACGTCTCCGCGCGTCTCGGCGAGGATCTTGCCCATCTCGCGGGTGGCGTCGCGGGCCAGGCGCTCCTTGTTCTCCTTCAGCCAGAGGCCGAGCTTCATGACGAGTTCGGCGCGCTTCGGGGCGGGGACCAGGCGCCACTTGAGAAAGGCCGCCTTGGCCGCCGCCACGGCGGCGTTCACGTCGCGCTCGTCGCTGTCCTGAAAGAGCCCGATCACGTCGTCGGTGTTCGCGGGATTCACGTTGGCGAAGGTCTTGCCGGTGCGGCTGGCGACCCACTCGCCGTTGATGTAGTTCTTGTAAACGGGGGGCTTCTTGGCCATGGATTCCTCCGGTCTCGTCGGGGGGATGCCCGAAACGTCAAGAGGCAAGTCTAGCAAGGGAAAGGGCTTGTGTCAAAACCGGCCCAAAGACGCCCCGGCGGGCGGTGCCCTTCCACCGGGGACCGGACGGCGGATCAGTGGGCCAGGAACCGGAGGGCGGCCTCCGCCACCTCGTCCATGACGGCGCCGGCACCTGAACGCCAGGATCGGTCGCTGAGGGCCGTGAGAGGGGTTTCCTCGGGGTTCACTTCCCACACGGCGGCTCCAGAGCGGGACGCGATGCGGGCGAGGCTGGCCGCGGGCTCGACCTGGGCGGAGGTGCCCACCACGAGGAAGAGGGCGGAGGCTTCGGCGGCCGCCACGGCCTTTCCGAAGACATCCTCCGGAAGGTACTCCCCGAACCAGACCACGGCCGGCCTCAGGAGGGAGCCGCAGGCGCAACGGGGCGGAAGGAAGGCGAAGGGAACGGTGCGGTCCTCCCGCTCTTTGCCGCAGCCCACGCACCGAATGCGCCACAGGCTTCCGTGGATTTCGAGCACGTTCCGGGACCCGGCCGCGCGGTGAAGTCCGTCCACGTTCTGGGTGATCAGGGTGAAGCGATCCGGTCCGAGGGCGGCTTCAAGCCTGGCGAGTCCAAGGTGGCCGGGATTGGGTCGGCACGAGGAGGCCTGCCGGCGGCGGGCTTCGTAGAACTCCCACACGCGCCGGGGGTCCCTCGCAAACCCCTGGGGCGTGGCCACTTCCTCGATGGGGGCATGGTTCCACAGGCCCCCCGAGCCGCGAAAGGTGGCGATCCCGCTTTCAGCGGAGATTCCGGCCCCCGTCAGCACGGCCAGAGACGACCGCTCACCCGCGCCCATGCCACACCTCCTCGATCCTTTGCCGCGAAACGGGACCCGTCCGGAGAACCACCGGCGAAGGGCCCGTGGCGTCCACTACGGTGGAGGCGCTTCCCCCCGGCGCGTCGCCGCCGTCGACGACCAGAAGATCGGGGGTTCCGGCAAAGATCTCCTCCACCTCGCGGGCCGAGACGGCCTCGCGGCACCCGCTCCGGTTGGCGCTCGTGACGGCCAAGGGGAAGCCCCATTTCTCCAAAAGGGTTCGGGCGGCTCCATGACCCGGAACCCTCAAGGCCGCCGTGGGAACACCGGGAGCGTACCATTCCGGAAGGCCGACCGGACGAGGCAGGACCAGCGTAAGGGGGCCGGGCCAGAATCGGTCCGCGAGCTTCCTCGCCGGAGGGGAGAATTCGAAGCCGAACCCCCGGGCCGCTTCGGCGGACGCCATCTGGAGGGGAAGGGCCTTGTCCTCTGGACGGCCCTTGAGGGCGACGATGCGGCTCACGGCCGCCGGGGTGTCGAGGGCCCCCGCAAGCCCATACACGGTCTCCGTCGGGAGGGCGAGGACCCTTCCGGACTTCAGGTGGAGAAGCGCCTCCTCCACCCACGAGGGGTCGTCGAGGGAGATCCGTCGCACGGGGCTTCCGTCAGTCCCTGGCCAGCCCGCGGTCCTTTTCCAGGACCTCCTGGCGCATGGACTCCCGAGCGGCCGAGAGCTTCTCGAAGAGATCCGGGCGGGAAACCGCCAGGATCTGGACCGCGAGGGTGGCCGCGTTGGCGGCCCCGTTGATGGCCACCGTGGCCACCGGGATGCCCGGCGGCATCATGACCGTCGAGAGCAGCGCGTCCTGGCCGTCGAGGGGGCCCGACGCCACGGGGAGGCCGATGACGGGCCGAACGGTTCGGGCGGCCACGGCTCCGGCCAGGTGGGCGGCCATGCCCGCGGCGGCGATGAAAACCTCCACGCCCTCCCTCTCCGACCGGGTGACGAATTCGGCGGTTTCCGAGGGCGTGCGATGGGCGGAGAGGACGCGAACCACGTAGGGAACCCCGTACTTCTTGAGGGTTCGCGTGCAGGGTTCGAGCGCGGGAGCGTCCGATGCGCTTCCCATGAGAACGGCCACGAGGGTCTTCTGATCGGCCATGGAACCTCCTGTCCGGATTCGCGGTCCCTTCCGCCGCAGTGTACCAGGGGTCGAGGGTATGGGAAAAGCGCCGCCCGTCTTGACTCCCGTTCCTCCGCTGGTACAGTGGAAAAGGAGGCTCCATGGCGGAAGAAGGACACGAACATTGCCGGCAGCTCTTCGAGCGCATCTGCGCACAGATCGAGGGCGATCTGGCCCCCGGGTCCTGCGCCGAGCTCTCCCGCCACATGGAATCCTGCGAACCTTGCCGCCGGTTTCTGGAATCCATGGCGGCCACGCGCAAGGCGCTCGAACGATACGGCGCCACATCGAGTTTCTCCGGGCAGGAGGTTCAAGAACTACTGCGAGGATGCCTCGATCGGTTCCGGTCCCTAGAGACCTCTCGCTCGCCCGCCGATGAATGACAACGTGCCGGTGCGTCCGGGTCCCCGGCCCGTGGAGGGCGTCCTCCTCCTCACCCCGGCCTGCGCGCTCTTCCTGGCCGCGGCCCTGGCGGCCCCACCGGACTTGAGTGGCGGGTCGGCCCTGGCGCTGACGGCGGGGCTCTCCATCGGGGGGTTCCTTCTGCCTTCGGTCCTCTGGGCCCGCCTCCGGGGATTCTCCGCCCTGGCCTTCCCCTTTCGCCGTCCCGGGCCGAAGGAGGCGGGAGCGGCCCTCTGCCTCGTGGCCGGGGGGTCCCTGCTCGCCCTGTCGGCGGCCGCGTGGCTCTCTAGGCTTCCTGGAGGCGGAGGGGAAGACGCGGCTCTGCGCGCGCTCCTTTCCTCCTACCCCCTTGGGGTTCAATGGATCGTGTTCGCACTGGTGCCGGCCATTTGCGAAGAGTCCCTGTTTCGGGGCGCCCTGCTGGCCAGCCTGAGGGAGATTCCCGAGCTACCGGCCTGCCTCCTCTCCGGGGCCGCCTTCGCCTTGTTCCACGGCTCGGTTTACCGGTTTCTGCCCGTGGCCGTTCTCGGCGCTTCCCTCGCGGCGGTGGTGGTGCGGACCGGCAATCTGGCCCTGGCGATCCTGGGCCACGCAATCCACAACGGGATGGTCCTGGCGGCATTGCGCCTGGGACCGGCGGCCGGGCCCGCCATGGGGGATGGGCTCTGGGCGGGGGGGGTGGCTCTCCTGGCGGGAGCGGTCCTCCTGGCGGCGGGGCTCCGCCTCACGGCGCCGCGCTCCTCAGGCTAAGGGACCGCCGGAGTTCAGCAGGAACTCGGTCCATTCGCGTCCCCCCTCGGCGTAGCGGCGGGCCACCCGACAAGAAATACCGGTCATCACCTCGTAGGGGATGGTCCCGGACCACCGGGCCCAGTCCCAGGGGCTCGCGTTCAAAGTCCCCTCGCTGCCCCACAGGCAGACCGGTCCTCCCTCCACGGCTCCGGGCGCCGGGTCGAGGTCCACCGCCACGAGGTCCATGGATACCCGTCCCACGATTGGGCACGCGGCGCCTTCGATGAGGACGTGGCCCACGTTTCCAAGGGCCCTCGGAAGTCCGTCCCCGTACCCAACGGGCAGGATTCCCAGGCGTTTCGAGGAGGAAGTGACATAGGTGGCGCCGTATCCCACGGGTGTGCCCGGGGGGACCCGCTTGATCTGAGCGATCCGGGTGGAAAACGACAGAACGGGTCTCAGCCCCGGGTCGGGAAGGTCCGCCGAGGGCCGGAGGCCGAAGAGCGTGAGCCCCGGACGGCACAGGGTCAGGTGGGTGTCCGGATGGGCCAGGAGGCCCGAAGAATTGGCCAGGTGAACCCAGGCCGGTTCCATGCCGGCCCGGCGGAGGGTTTCGACCATGTCCTGGAACGCGCGGACCTGGTGGGCCGTCTGATCGGACCGCGGGTCGTCGGCGCTGGCCAGGTTGGAGAAGATGCCCGCGACGGACACCCGGGGAGACCTGCGCAGAGCCCCCAGCAGGTCCGGGATCTCCTCTGGACGAAAGCCCACGCGGCCCATTCCCGAGTCCAGCTTGAGGTGGACCTCGGCGCTCCGGCCGGTGCGTTCCGCGGCCTCCTCCAGCGCCTGGAGGAACGACAGGGAATAGAGGGCGGGGGTCAGGCCATGGTCCAGGAGCAGACCCGCCTGCGTGGGAGGAACGGGACCGAGCAGAAGGATGGGAGCGACAATCCCCCTCTCGCGAAGCTGGATCCCCTCCTCGGCCAGGGCCACGCCCAGCCAGGAAGCGCCTCCCCGCAGGGCCGCCCGCGCCACGTGGGCCGCGCCGCAGCCGTACCCGTTCGCCTTCACGACGGCCAGGAGGGGACGGCCCCCGCCGGCGGTTTTCAGTGCGGTGGCGTTGAGGGACAGCGCGTCCAGGTCCACGCGCAAGACCGTGGGGCGCAGATTGGGGGAGTCGCTTTCAGACACCCATGCCCTCCGGGGCCTCGGGGAGGTAATCCGCGAACTGGACCCTCCAGGGAAGGAAGGTGAGTTCCATGTCGTCGGTGGGGCCGTTTCGCTGCTTGGCGATGAGGAGCCTGGCCCGGTTGCGCGCGTCCTGATCCTCCTCTCGGGCGAAAACCTGCCTGTGGAGAAAGAGGACCACGTCGGCATCCTGTTCGAGGGAGCCCGAATCCCGAAGGTCGGAGAGCATGGGCTCCCGCCCTTCCCCGCGCTTCTCCACGGCCCGGGAGAGCTGGGAAAGAGCGACCACGGGGACCTTCAGGTCTTTGGCCAGGGCCTTGAGGGATCGGGAGATGAGGCTCACCTCCTGGTTCCGGTTCTCGATCTTTCCCACGACCTTGATGAGCTGGAGGTAATCCACGATCACCAGGTCGAGGGCCTGGGAGGTCTTCAGGCGCCTCAGCTTGGCCCCCATTTCAAGAATGGTCTGGGCGGAGGAGTCGTCAATGTAGATGGGGAGGGCGGCGATCTCCTCCATTTTCATCCCGGCCTCGGCGAGCCGAGCCTTGTTCAGTTTTCCCGTCCGGATCATCTGGAAATCGAGGCCGCTGGCCATGGAGAGGAGGCGGAAGAAAATCTGCTCGGCGCTCATTTCGAGGCTGAAGAAGGCCACCGACTTGCCGCTCCTGGCGACGTTGTAGGCAATGGAGAGGGCGAGGGCGGTCTTGCCGACGGAGGGCCTGGCCGCGAGGATGATGAAATCCGAGGGCTGGAAGCCGGCCGTCAGTTCGTCGAGTTTCTGGAAATGAGTGGCCACGCCCGTTACGTGCTCCCCCCGCTTGGAGAGGGCGTCGAGCTTGATGGCCGCCTCCCCGGCCAGGGTTCGGAGCGGCAGCAGCGTCGACCGGATGGTCCGGTCGCCGAGCTCCAGGATGCGCTGTTCGGCCTGGGCCAACACCTCCTGCGGCTCCTGGGGCGACGAGTAGGCCTCGGCGATGATTCCGCTGGCCCGTTCGATGAGCTGGCGGAGGAGGGAGCGGCCGCGAATGATCTGGGCGTAGTGGGAGAGGGTGGTGAGCCGTGGAATGCCCGAGACGAGATCCGCCACGTATTCGGCCCCGCCCACGGCCTCCAGCCACCCCTTGTGATGTAACCATTCGGTGACGGTGACGAGGTCGATGGGGCGGTTGGCCTCCCGAAGCTGTTCGAAGGTCGTGTAAATCTTCCGGTGGGAAGGGAGGGCGAAGTCCTCCGAAGACACCTGCTCGTGGACCTCGTCGAAGAGCGAATCGGTCAGGAGGACGGCTCCGAGAAGGGCCCTCTCGGCTTCCAGGTTGAACGGAAGATCCTGGTCCTTCAGGAGGTCCGAGACGCGGCGGACGGCCCCCGCGCTCCTACCGGCGGCGGGATCGGCCATGGGGGGCTCCTTTCTGGAGTCCACGGGGTCCATTCTCCGTGGCGCCTTACACCGTACCACCCAGGGGGGTGGGCTGACAAGAACCCGCATCCGCCCGGTGGAGCCGGGAAAGGACGCGCAACCATAGGAAAATCAGTCGGATAGGGCCAAGGGCGCGGGGACGGAAGGCGGTTCGGCCCGGGAGGGTTCGTCCGCGCGGGCGGCTCTCCCCATCTTGCGCCCCGGCGGCGGGGAGTCCTACAATTTGCCCAACGGGGAAGGGCAGGGCCATTCTGTACTTGACTTTCGGTTCTTCGTTCGATATGTTAAACAAGAGCATTAAGTTTGGGGGTCTTTAGGCGCTTTCAAAAGGGGAAACGAAGGTGTTCTTTGGAAAGAGCAAAAACCTGTTGGGCCTGGATATCGGTTCCTCCGCCGTGAAGATGGTGGAACTCAAGGATCTGGGCAAGGGCAAAGGCTACCAATTGAAGGCCTTCGGCATCGAACAGCTACCCGCGGAAGCCATCGTCGGCGGCACGATCATGGATTCCGGTGCCGTGATCGACGCCATCAGCCGCCTGGTGCGCGACCGAGGGGTAAAGAACTTCAACGTGGCCACCTCGGTGGACGGCAACTCGGTCATCGTGAAACGCATCTCCATGATGGCGATGAGCGAGGCCGAGCTCAACGAGGCCATTCAGTGGGAAGCCGGACAGTACATCCCCTTCGACATCGAGGAGGTGAAGATCGATCACCAGGTCCTCGAGACGGACCCCGCCACGGGAAACCTGAGCGTGCTGCTCGTGGCCGTGAAGCGGGACCTCATCGCCGAGTACACCTCCATCCTCGGCCAGGCGGGCCTCAACGCCACCGTCCTCGACCTGGACGTCTTCAGCATGCAGAACGCCTTCGAGATCAACTACCCCATCCATGGAGGAGAAGTCGCCGCCCTCGTGAACATCGGCGCGAGCACGACCAACATCTGCGTCCTGAAGGGAGACACCCCCTTGTTCTGGAGGGACATCCAGGCGGGAGGCAACAACTACACGGACACCCTCCAGCGTGAGCTCAACCTCACCTTCAACCAGGCCGAAGCCCTCAAGAAGGGCGAGACCGTTCAGGGGGTGCGGCCGGAGCAGGCGGCGCCCATCCTCAACGCCATGACCGAGGAGTTCGGAGCGGACTTGAAGAAGTCCCTCGACTTCTTCAAGGTGACGACGGGGGAGGGCACCATCCACAAGATCGTACTCGCGGGCGGCGGGAGCCAGGTCACCAACCTGGACCGCTACCTGAGTCAGTTTTTCGGCGTGCCCGTGGAGGTCATGAACCCCTTCCAGAACGTGACGGTCGACGAGCGGGAGTTCCCCATGGACACCCTGACTCGCCTGGCCCCGCACTTCGGCGTGGCGGTGGGGCTGGCCTTGCGCAAGATGGGGGATTAGATGATCCGAATCAATCTGCTCAGGGAAGGGCGGGGCACGAAACGGGGAGGGCCGGGCGGGCCGCCGATGGTGGCCGTGGCGGGCCCCACCGAAGAGGCGCCGCCTTGGGGAATCTACGTTGCCCTCCTCCTGGCCACGGTGGTGGCCACCGGCGGGTACGGGGCCTGGCTCCTCATGCAGAACCACAGTCTCGCCGTGGAAATCGAAAGGCAGAAGGTGGAGCTGAAGAAGTACGAGGGGGCCCGAGAAAAAGTCGCCGAGCTGGAAAAGAAAAAGACCGAGTACGCCGCCAAGGTGGATCAGATCAAAGAGCTCAAGGACCAGCAGAGCATCCCCGTGAAGCTCATGAACCGCCTCGTGGAGGTGCTCCCCGAGGGCGCCTGGTACAACGCCGTCAAGCAGAACAACCAGACCATCGAGCTGACGGGCGCCGCCAAGAGCATCAAGACCATCTCGACGCTCTACGACAACCTCGTGGCCATCTCTGAATTCGCCAACGTCCAGCTGGGAGAGGTGCAACAGCAGTCGGGCGCCGAGGAGACGTACAGTTATAAGTTGAGCATGAATTACCATCCGGGCGGCTTCAAGCCGAAGGTCGAGGAGGCGAAGCCTCAGGCGACCTCCGCGAGGGCCCGGTCCAAGCCCGCGTCGGACGACTCCGGCGGGATGGAATAGGAGGAGGCGCCCATGGACCGCTTCGCGAAGCTCCCCAAATGGGCCCAGTTGGTGGTCACCCTCCTTTTCTGCGGGCTCATCTTCACCGCGACCTGGTTCGTGTTTCTGGCGGACCAGAGAACCACCTTGCAGAGCCGGCGCCAACAGCGCGACGAACTGGAGGGCCAGATCCAGCAGGGCAAGGAGGCCATGCGTCGCGTGGATGAGCTGAACCGGCAGATCGACCTCATCCGACGCGACCTCGAGGTCCTCAAGTCCATCATCCCGTTGGATCCCGAAACCGGAAAGCTCCTGCGCGTCTTTCAGAGCTACGCGCGGGATCAGAACCTGAATATCCTGCGGATCAACCCGACCCCCGTGGCGAAGAGGGAGCTTTACTCCGAGCAGGCCTACGGGATCGAGGTGGGGGGCGGCTACCACGATCTCGCCCTTTTCTTCGACAAGGTCGCCCACATGCGGCGCATCGTGAACATCACCAACCTGGACATGGCCTCGTCCACGCGCAAGGGGGCGACCATCACGGCCAAGTTCAACTCCGTCGTCTACATGCAGAACCCCGAGGCTTTCCAGGGGCTGGAGAACAAGCCATGAGACCAGGCACGATCTTCCTCGGCGTGTCGGCCCTGGCGCTGCTGGCCTCGGCCTCCGCGCTCGCCCAGAACCCGGTCAAGACCCTCCAGAGGGTGGACTCGACCCTCGCGCCGGCGACGGCGTCTCCCGCGCCGGCCGAACCGGTCCCCCCTCCCCCGGAGGCTTCCCCTTCGGGAGGCCCGGTGGTCGTCCCCGAGGACAACATGCTCCTGGAGGGCGAGACCCTGTACAAACACAGGTCCGAGCGCGATCCCTTCACGCCCCTCGTTCGCGGCGCGGCGGGCGCGGCGGGCGACGTGAAGGTGAAGTTCGGGTCCACGGGGCTGGCCCGATTCACGGTGGAATCCTGCGCCCTGGAGGCCATCATCGGCAGCAGCAAGTCCGTCGTGGCCTGGTTCCAGGGCCCCGACGGCAAGCCCTACAAGGCCGTGGCGGGTGAGCGCTTCGCAGACGGAATCGTCCTCGACGTGAGCTTCACGAACGGGGAGGTGACGATCCAGCAGGAGCTGAACGATCCCACCGCCATCAAGCCTTTCCGCAACCTGGTTCTCAAGATCCGGAGCCAAGAAGGGGAGGGACAATGAACAAGCGCATGGCCCTTATGACGGCGGTTCTCGGTCTCCTCGCCGGGATGGCCGTTCTGGCGGCGGACACGGCGTCCACCGAGCTGAACGTCCTCAGCGACCTCTTCAGCCAGTCCCAGGACGGCCAAGTCGTGGTGGGCGTGGTGGGGACCTACCCCATCATCGACTACACCTACTACGACTACGATCCCGAGACCTTCGTGGTGGACATGGCGGACGTGGACATCTCGCGGCTGCCCAAGACGCTCAACGTGCAGTCCGGGGGCGTGGGTCTCGTCAAAGTGGAATCCATCAGCCAGGGCAAGGGCAGGGCCCTCGCCAAGCTGGAAATCCACAAGGCCTACCTCTCCAAGTGCCTGGTCTTCACCGAGGGAACCAAGCTCATGGTGAAGGTCGTGGGCGCGGATCAGGCCCCTCCGGCTCCGCCGGCCCCGTCCGCCGCGTCCGAATCCGCCTCCGCCGCGAGCCCGGCCTCCGCCCCCCCGGCGCCTCCTCCGGCGCCTCCGGCCGAACCGGTCCGCGAGGGCACGCGCCTCATGGGTGTGCGGGTTGCCCAGGACGGCTCGTCCGTGGGCATCGAGTCGGACGGAACAGCCAAGTTCAAGTACTTCACCATGGGCGGACCGGACCGGATCGTGGTGGATCTTTATGGGATCCAGCGGGGCAAGGTTCCGGGGCAGATCCCCGGGGCAGGGGACATCGAGAAGGTGCGGGTGGCCCTCCTTCAGGCGAGTCCTCTGGTGACCCGGGTGGTCCTGGACATGAAGAAGCCGCTCAAGCCCGTGGCGGTCAGCGCGGATGGACCGGTGGTGCGGGTGGTCCTGGACGAAATGGCCCTCGATGCCGCCCCCGAAGCGGCCGCCGCCCCGCCGAAGGCCGAGGCGCCTCCCGCGTCTGAACCGGCCGCCCAGCCGGTTTCCTCCGAGACGGCACCGGCGGAACCGGTCTCCGCCTCCCCGCCGCCTGTCGCGGAGATGGCCCAGGCTCCCACCGAACCGGCCGCGGAGACCCTCGACGACGTCAAAGTGGATCTCTCCCCCATCAGCCCCGGCTCCAGCCGGGAGTTCAAGGGATACGAGGACCTGTTCGTGGCGGAGGACGCCACGGCCTCGCCCGCCGAGGGCAAGACCCTCGTAGCCGGAGGCGTCCCCCTCTCCTTCAAGGAGAAGACCATCTCCGGCGGAGGTATGAAGTATTCCGGCGAGCCCATCTCCATGAGCCTCAAGGACGCGGACGTGAAGGACGTGATGCGCGTCTTCCACGACATCTCCAAACTCAACTTCGTCGTCCACCCCTCGGTTCAGGGCAAGGTCACGGTGGACCTCGAGAACGTCCCTTGGGACCAGGCCATGGACATCGTCCTGAAAAACAACGGCCTGGACTACGTGTACGAGAACAACGTGATCTGGGTGGCCCCGGCCTCCGAGATTGCCCGGAAGTTCGCCGAGCAGCAGCGGATGCAGAAAGAGAAGCTGCTGGCGGAGGACCCCATCACCTTCACCAAGAGGCTGTCCTACGCAAAGGCCCAGCGCATGGAGGGCATCGCCCAGCGTTTCCTGAGCGAGCGGGGCTCCATCATCATCGACGAGCGGACGAACACCCTGATCATCCAGGAAGTTCCCTCCAAGAAGGCGGGCCTGGTCAAGCTGATCGACTCCCTGGACACGGCCACGCCGCAGGTCCTCATCGAGGCCCGGATCGTCGAATCGAACGTCACCTGGACCCAGAGTTTCGGAATCACCTGGAGCGGCAACTGGTACACGGGGATGGACGCCTCGGGCAACACGGTCACAACGCGGGGCGGCACCACCGGTTCCGCTTCCTCCAACATCTACTCCCTGCACAACTTCAAGAACCAGTCCGGATGGCCCAACTTCGGCACGGGCGACTTCGCCGTGACCCTCCCCCCCACGGCGTCCAACGGCTTCATCGACCTCGTTCTGGGGAACATCACCGGGTCGTTCTTCCTGGACGTCCGGCTCGCCGCCCTCGAGAACACGGGGCGCGCGCGTGTTTTGTCCGCCCCCCGCGTGGTCACTCAGGACAACGAGAAGGCCACCATCGAGTCCGGCCGACAGATCCCCATCCGGGTGGCCACCACCGACAAGATCTCGGTCATTTTCGTCAATGCGACCCTCAAGCTGGACGTGACGCCCCAGATCAGCGCCGACGGGAACGTGAATATGACCGTGGACATCACCAATGACTCGGTGGACTTCGCCAACGCCGAACCGGGCAACCCGCCCCCGATCATCAAGAAGGAGGCCAAGACCGTGCTGAAGGTGCGCGACGGTCAGACGGCGGTCATCGGCGGCGTGTTCGTGACCAACGAGGGCATCTCCCAGAACGGCCTTCCCTTCCTCTCCAAGATCCCGGTCCTGGGCTGGCTGTTCAAGAACCGCACGAAGACCCGGACGAACGACGAACTCCTGATCTTCCTCACGCCCAAGATCGTCAGGTAGGAGCGCATGAAAAAAAAAAGGTTCCCTCTGCTCGCATTCGCATCCTTGGCCCTCGCCGCGCTTTTCCTGATGGGGTGTGGGTCGGACAAGAACCTGGAACCTGAATCGGACCTGGTGCTGAAAGGGGCGGATCCTCCCAGCACGAATGTTGGCGTGAATCCGCCCCTTTCCCATATCGCCTATTTCCTTTTTCAGATCCGGATCGGCGATCCGAACCTGTCCCTGGTCGGCTCGGACGCCTGGACCGTGGACCGGGTTGATACGCACTACGTGCTGGTGAGCGATCCGGGGGGCCACCTGCAGCGGCTCCCCGAGGACGAGACCACCCGGCCCAAGACGCGCGTCAGCCCCAACACGGTCAATCGGATCGCCGTCACGGTCATCAGCGACTCCTTCTTGCAGGACTACGCCCAGGGCTTCGTGGGCACCTCCGACACGGCCCGGGTGAAGGTCCGGCTGACGTTCCACGCACACCGGAACAAGGACGGCGCGCGAAAGGTGCTCCAGACCAGTCACATCCTGACCATCGGGAATTTCTGATGGCGAGCGGACCCGCCGAACTCGAATCCGAGGTCCAGCGCGATCCGAAGATGCGCCGGTTCTACGAGTTGGCGCGGGAGTACCAGCGGCTCGGCCGTATCGAAGAAGCCGTGGTCCTCTGCGAAAAGGGCCTCCAACTGAACCCGAACCAGTGGCAGGCCCGGAATCTGCTGGCCCAGATCTTTCTCGCCAAGGGCCGCTTCGACGAGGCGAGGGTGCAGGTGGAGCGGGTCCTTCTGGCCCTCCCGGACAACATCCCCGCCAACCACCTCGCGGCGGACCTGTACTACTCCCTGGGGGACAAGGCCCGCGCCCTTCGCCACTACCAAGTCGTGGACCTCTTTGACCCCGGAAGGGCCAACGTGGCGGAGCGGATTCAGGAGCTGGCCGCCGAGACGCCTGCTCCGGAAGAGACGGCCGCGGAATCCGCCCCTGCGGCCGGCGAGGAAGCCCCGGGGCCGCCTCTGGAGGAGCCGCCCGCCGAATCCGTCCCTGCGGCCGATGGGGAGGCCCGGGAGTCGCTCTCCCCCGCCGTTTCCGAGGAACCGGCCGTGGAGGTCGGGCTCCAGGCGGAGGCTCAAACCGCGACGGAACCGGTCGGCGCCCAGGTGTTCGAAGAGGTATCGAAGCCGGAGGATTGGGGTAGCGAAGGAGGTCAGGAGAGCGACCTCCTGGAAGTCCTACCCTCCGAGCCCACGCCCTCCGTGGAGGTGGCTCCGCTTTCAGAGCAGGCGGAATCCTGGGCCGACGTGGCCCCCGAGCCGGAATCCTGTGAGCGCGAGGCCCTTGTCGAAAACCCGCCCGGGGAGGACACGGACCGGGTGGAGACCCTCCAGGAGGGCGACGACACCCAGGAAGCCCCCACGCCTCCGGACAGTCCAGACGGACTGGGCCTTTCACCGGAACCCGATCCGTCCGTTCCCGGGCCGGCCTTCAGCACGGTCACCCTGGCCCAGTTGTACGAGAGCCAGGGATACCCGGAAAAGGCGGTGGAGGTCTACCAGCGGATCCTGCTCAAGGAGCCGGACAACGCCGACGTTCGGGAGCGGATCCGGGGACTCAAGCGGAGGATGGCGGGGGAGGTCCCCGAAGCCCCGGCCGTCCAGGAGGAGGACGTGCGCAAGGCCGTCCGGCAGAAAAGGATCGCCGTGCTGCAGAACTGGCTCACCCGGGTGAGGGAGGCCTCCCATGTTTAGCCCCCTGTTCAAGAAACTGCGCGAGGACCTCCCGGGCTTTCGGGCGGTGGCCGTGGTGGGAGACGACGGCATCGAAGTGGACCGGTTCGTCTTGGAGGACCTGCCCCACGAGGTGCTGAGCGCGGAAATGAACGGGGTCTTGAAGACCTTGAGGCGCCTTCGGGGGGAGATCGCGATGGGCCCCATCCGGGAGGTGGTGATTCGGACCGAGGCGGAGAACATCCTCTTGTGCTCCCTGTCGGAGGGTCTCTTCATCCTCGTGGTCACGGACCCCGCTACGGCCACCGGCCGGGCCCGGTTCGCCATCCAGCGACTTGCGCACGAGTTTCAAAACGTCCTAAAATAAGGGTTCGGAGGGAACCCCATGGGTGTGATCACCAGCAACCAGATCCGCAAGGGCGTCAAACTGCTCATCGACGGCGACGCGTACGAGGTCGTGGACGCGGACCACGTGAAGCCGGGGAAGGGCTCGGCCTTCACGCGCGCCAAGGTGCGGAACCTCAGGACCGGCCAGGTTCTCGAGAAAACCGTCAAGGCGGGGGACAAGGTCGAGACGGCCGAGACGCAGGAAAGCCGCATGCAGTTCCTCTACAAGGAAGGCGCCGACTACCATTTCATGGACCAGACGACCTTCGAGCAGATCGTCATCCCGCAGGACGTTCTCGGCGACGCCGTCAAGTACCTCACGGAGAACCTGGAAATCAGCGTCCTCCTCCACGACGGAGAACCTCTGGGCGTGGACCTTCCGAACTTCGTGACCCTCACGATCGAGGAGACGGACCCCGGGTTCAAGGGCGACACCGTTTCCGGGGGCAAGCCGGCCCGGTGCAACACGGGGGCCGTGGTCAGCGTGCCCTTCCATCTCAATCCGGGGGACCGCATCGTGGTCGATACCCGGGACGGCAGCTACCGAGAAAAGGTCGGCTGATCCGGCCGAGACGTGCCAAAACGGAAAGCCGGGGGCCTGGAGCCCCCGGCTCTCGCTTCTTGCCCGGAATGGCTCTTTAAAAGATCTTCCCCCGGATCGGAACGGTGATGGGGCCCTTGCTGGTATCGATCGTGAGGGCGCCGTCGAGGTTCCCGACTTCCAGGGGCGGCACGAGCTTCAACTTGACGCTGTAGCGCTGGTTGGGCGTGATGGTCTGGACCTCGGACGTCAGGTTCTTCAGGTTCGACGTGACGTTGTGGATCTGCAGCTCCGGTCCCATCTCGAAAGCCACCGTGACGGTCTTGTTCAGGTTGATGTCCTCCGGGTGCTCGTTCACGTAGCTGTGGTTCAGGCCCGAGTAAACCACCTGGGGGGGATACACCGTGAGGGGATCGCGGATGGTGCCGAAGAGGTTCAGGTTGAGCTTGTCCACCTTGGGGTGAGAGGTCGCCAAGACGAAGCGCCCGTTGATGGGCCCGACGGCGTGGTCGGCGGGCAGGACCACCTTGAAGGTCGCGGATTTCTTGTCCTCCGCCATCTTGATGTCCCATTGGAGGGCGGCGTCGTCGGCCTGGACGGATGTGACCTCGAAGGGCGTCCCGTCCTCCGATGCGATCGTGAAGGTCTTTTCCTGGGATTGCCCCTTGTACACGAGGCCGAGCTGCTGGTTCTCCGAGGGCTGGACGCTCAGGATGGACTTCACCACGGCCTTCACGCCCAGCTGAAAGTTCGAGAGCTTCGGGTCGGAGGTGACGACGTTGATGGTCTTGTGGATGGGGCCCGAGAAGGCGGCCGTGCTGACGCTGGCCGTGATCTTGCCCGTTTTCCCGGGCTCGATCTTTCGGTCGTATTCCGTCACCGTGCATCCGCACGCGGCGTGGACCCGGGAGATCTCCAGAGGCCCCCTGCCCCGGTTCTCGATGACGAAGTCGTGCTTGATGACCGAACCGCGGCTCACCGTGCCGGCGTCGAAGGTCATCTCGGGCACCACGGCCTCGGGGGGATCCACCGCCGGGGCCTGACCCGACTCCGCGGGAGCGGGTTTCTCTTGCCGCGGCGATTGGATCTCGGACTGAGGCGGGAGGGGCTCGGTAATCTTGGTCGGATTCGCTTCCTGGGCGATCGCGGCGGTTCCGGCGATCACCCCCCCGACAAGGATTAGGGCGGACAGAACGGTGCGGAAACCTTTCATCGCGAGACCTCCTAGCAGACGAAGTGAGTTTACCCCCCACGGGGGGTTCGGACAAGGCCGGGAGATTCCGGGTCGGGACCGGAGGGCTGGGCACCCCAGCCCAGCTTCTCCCTCAGGAGGGAGAAATAGGAGCGCCCGCCGTTCGTCACGAGGCGAACCGAATGAGGGGCCCGGTGCACGACGATGCGGTCCCCCCTCTCCACGGGGTGACCCTCCTGGCCGTCCGCCGTGAGAAACACGGGACCCGACTCGCCGGTCAGCTCCACGTCGATTCTGGATGCGCCGCCCACGACGAGGGGACGCATGGTCAGCGTGTGCGGGCAGAGGGGCGTGATGAGGATGCCGTCCATCCCAGGAGTGACGATGGGGCCTCCCGCCGAGAGGTTGTAGGCGGTGGAGCCCGTGGGGGTAGCCACGATGATCCCATCGCTTCGCATGGTCGTGAGCAGACCCCCTCCCACGTCCACGCGGATATCGATCATGCGGGCCAGGGCGGTCTTGGCCACGACCACGTCGTTCAGGCAGTGGAAGACGGCGCGGGTTTTTCCCTTCCGCCGAAGCTCGGCGCGCAGCATCATCCTGCGCTCCACGCTCGCCTTTCCCGATAGGCAGGAGTCCACGGCCGCGATCATCTCGGAGGCGCTCACCTCGGTGAGGAACCCCAGATTGCCGAGGTTTACGCCGAGGATGGGGGCGCCGCGGCGTCCCGAATGCCTGGCCACCGACAGGAGCGTGCCGTCTCCGCCCAGGACCACGACCAGGTCCGCCTCCCCGGGGATATCGGCCCGGGGAAGGACCCGGAGATGGGGCTTGTGAGCGAGCTTGGAGGCCTCCTCGTCGAGGATCACCTCTGCTCCGAGCCGGGCGAGGTGGGCCAGGAGGCGGTCCAGCAGGGGCAAGCGGCCTGCGGGTTGCGGCTTGGCGGCCACGGCGACCCTGGGGACCCGCCGCCCGGTCAAGGCGACACCTCCCCCGGAGGCAGAAGCAGGATAAAGGTCTCGAGATTTCCTTTCGGGCCCTTCACGGTCGACTCCACGGCGGCGGCCAGAGTATAGCCCAGTCTGGCCGCGTGTTCCACAACGCCGGCGACGGCCCGAGCCCGGACGGCGGGGTCCCGGACCACGCCGCCCTTCCCCACCTCCCGGCGACCCGCCTCGAATTGGGGCTTCACGAGGGCCAGGACACGGGCGGAGGGGGCGCTGAGGAGGATCGAGGGAAGAAGAAGCCTGAGCGATATGAAGGACGCGTCCACCACCACGAGGTCCACGACTTCAGGGAAGAAGTCCCTGGGGAGGCTTCGGGCGTTGACCCCCTCGAAGGCGCGGACCCTCGGGTCGCAGCGGAGGGATTCGTGCAGTTGTCCCCGTCCGACGTCCACCGCGTAGACCCGTGCGGCTCCTCGCTGGAGGAGGCAATCGGTGAATCCGCCGGTGGAGGCGCCGAGATCGGCGCAAACCAGGCCGCGGACATCCAGGGCCAGGCCGTCCAGGGCCCCCTCCATCTTCAAGCCGCCCCGGCTCACGTAGGGGCATGCCCTGCCGCGGATTTCCAGCATGGAGTCCTCGGGGAGCTTCTGCCCCGGCTTTTCCACCCTTCGGCCTTCGAGGAAGACCACCCCGGCCATGAGCATGGCCTGGGCCTTTTCGCGGGTCGGCGCCAGCCCCAGGCGCACCAGGAGGAGATCCGCGCGGAGGGTCATCGGCTCCGATTCACGATGAAATGAGCGATTTCTCTCAGGTCCTGGCTGGAGGGACCGAGGTCCGCGACCGACCGCAGGGCTTCGGAAAGAAGATCCTGGGCCCTCCTCCGGGAGGCTTCCAGCCCCCAGAGAGCGGGGAAGGTGGCCTTTCCCTGGGCGGCGTCCTTGCCAGCCGTCTTGCCCAGACTCTCGGTGCTTTCCGTTGCGTCCAGAATGTCGTCCACGATCTGGAAGGCGAGACCGACGGCCCGCCCGTACCGCAGGAGGGAGCGCCGCACATCGGCGCGGGCGCCCGCCCATATCGCCCCGGCGAGGAGGCACGCCTCGAGGAAGGCCCCCGTCTTCAGCCTGTGGATGGTTTCCAGGGTCTGGGCGTCCGCCCCGGCCCCGGCCCCCGTGAGGCGGAGATCCAGGGTCTGGCCGCCGGCCATCCCCAACGATCCGAGGGACTTCAGGACGGTTCGGCTCACCCGGTTCCTTCTGGCCGTCCACTGGGCCCCCCTGGGTTCCTCGCAGAGAAGGTACGCCCCGAGGGTCTGGAGGGCGTCGCCCGCCAAGATGGCCGTGGCTTCGCCGAAAGCCTTGTGGCACGTGGGCTTTCCCCGGCGCAGGTCGTCGTCGTCCATGGACGGAAGGTCGTCATGAATCAGGCTGTAGGTGTGGAGCAGTTCCAGCCCCGCCGCGGCGGGAAGGACGGCCTCCGGTCTGGCGCCGCCGGCGGCCGTATAGGCGCACAGGGCAAGGATCGGTCGCATGCGCTTGCCGCCCGCGAACACGCTGTACCGCATGGCCTCGTGAAGCTCCCGCGGTTCCGCGCCGGCGGGGGGAAGAACGCGGTCCAGCGCTTCGTCGACGAGGGGAGCCCAGCGGGAAAAGGTTCCGGGAATCATGGCTCCTCTCGATCCGTCCGGGTGGGAAGCCCGGACAGAACGGAGTCCGGGTCCAGGGGGGACTCCTTGGGCGGGTCGCCCTCGAGGAGGCGCGTCACGCGAAGGCTCGCGGACTGGAGTTCCGCCTCCAGATCGCGGCTGAGGCGGATTCCGCGTTCGAACAGGGCGAGGCTCTCCTCCAGGGGGAGGCTTCCATCTTCGAGGCGGGACACCAGCTCCTCGAGTTGTCTCAAACGGCTTTCGAACCCTTGGCGTTTCCCGGCTTTGGCCATGGTCACTCCGACGTGACGACGAACGCGCCCGAAAACCCGGCGCGCTTCAGGTCCTGGAGCGCTTTCTCGGCGGCCTTCCTGTCCTGGAATCCGGGGATGAGCACCTTGTGACGCCCGCCCTGGGAGGCCACCTGGGCGCCGTATCCCATCGCCTTCAGGCGCCCCGCGAGTTCCCGCGCGTTGGCGGGCGTCCCGAAGGCTCCGAGCTGGATCGAAACTCCGGCCGCCCTGGCGGGCTTCTCGACGGGACGCGTCTCGGTCGGGGAGGGGGGCGGCGTGGGGACGGGAGCGGGGATGGGCGCGGATGGCGAGGCTTCTGGAACGGAGCGCGTGGGTGCGGGGAACGGATCCTCCGGGGTGGCGGGGCTCTCCGGAAGCGCGTCACGATCCTTCGGGTCCGCCGCGGCGGACTCCTGAACGAAAGGACGGCGCTCCACGAGAGATTCTTGGATCGGCTTGGTCTCTTGGACCCGGTCCGAGGAGGGGCGTGGGGTGAACAGCCAGGAAGCCGCCGCCACGACAAAGGCCAGGGCCACCGAGCCGGCGCCGATCCACAAGACCTGCCTCCAGGGAACCGAACGGAATCCGGCCCGATTCATGGAGCGTCTCCGGCGGCGGAACGCGCGTTCCGCCGAATGTAGGCCAGCACACGCTGATGGCCCTCGGTGGAGAGGTGCTGCTGTGAGGCGAGGACGAAGGCGTACAGGGTCTCCTCAAGGAAGGCCACGAGGCGATCGTATCTCTCCTCTTCCGGAAAGGACCGGAGGTTCCACAGGACCAGGTCCACGTCGATCTTGCCGAAACGGACGAGGTCCGTCTGTCCGTCGGCCAGGCGCGGATGGGAGGACAGGAGGCCGAGATAGAGTTCCTGAAAGGCGTCCTCCGAGCGTTCGGCGGGCTCTATCTGGGAATGCGCGTAGGAAAACAGGTCGTTGTATCGCTCCAGGAGGGGCTCGAAGTCGTCCGGGGTGGGCTTCCGGCGAGGACCCTCCGCGGGCACCCGCTCCAGCAGGCCCAGCGTCAAGAAAATCCAGAGTTGCCGGTAGGTCTGGAAGGCCGGGAGATAACTGGCGTCCACGATGGACGAAACGCTCATTCCCGCCTTGGTCAGCGCGAGGATGTGTTCGTCCTCGGAAGTCATGTCCAGCTCGGCGACGAAGGAAGGGAGGTCCCGGACGCGGGAAAGGCGCGTGGAGGGGTCGCCCACCGCCCTGTAGATTTGACTCCAGGCGCCGATCCTCTGCATCCCCTTGTAGACGAGGATCGGAATGTCCAGGGAGAGAGTGACCATCTCCAGCGTGGAGAAGGGGGCGAGCCCCAGGCTGTACGTTCCGCAGCGGAGTTCGAAGAGGGAGAAGGCGATGTCGTACAGGTTCTGGGTCACCCCTTCGACCACTTCCTCGGGCCCGAGGGCGCCCAGGTCCACGAGCACCTGGTGGACGCTCCGGCCGCCCCCCGTCGCCTCGCGCGCGCGGAGGTAGTGGGGGAGGCTCAGGAGGCCCCTCCGCAAGAGGGCCTCCAGGAGGCCGTCGTCGGGGTCCGTCGAGGAGGCGTAGACCACGGATCCTTCGCTGAGGTACAGGGACTTGTTCCAGGTCCCGTCCCCGAGCGTCAGGATCCCCGTCTCCCGCTCCCGGTACAGGGACATGAGGAGGATGGGAAGGCTGATGTCGGAGAGGCTACCGTTGAGTGTGATCTGATCGCTCATGGAAGGCTCAGGGGAACCGCTTGAGGGGACGGGCCACCTGGATGTCGTTCTTGGTCTGGCTCTTGATCCGGTACATGGCCTCGTCGGCCCTCTTGATGAGGTCCTCCTTGGTCAGGGCGTGGGCCGGATAGGAGGAGAGGCCGAAGGACCCCGTGATCTCGATCCCTCCGGTCTCCTCCAGGAGAAAGGGCGTCGAGGCGAGTCGCTGGCGGATTCGCTCGGCCACCTCCAGCGCTCCCTCCCAGGGCGTTTCCGGAAGCACGATGCAGAACTCGTCTCCGCCGTACCGGATGACCTTGTCGATGGATCGGACCGCGTTCATGATGCGCGCCGCGGCCTCCTGGAGAGTCCGGCTACCCATGGCGTGCCCGAACCGGTTGTTGACCTCTCGAAGGCCGTCCAGGTCGAGGAAGATGAGGGAAAGCGGGTTGTTGTACCGCCTGGCGCGGTCCATTTCCTCGGCGAGGTAATCCTCGAAAAAACGACGGTTGAAGGCCAGGGTGAGGTCGTCCTTGGTGATGAGCTCGTTCATGCGGCGGGCCGTCAGGGCGTTCTTGATGGCGAAGGAAAAGTCCGGTAGAGCCCGTTCCAGCAACCGGAAGCCCTCCGGATTCAAGTAGGTGGATTCGTGGCGGTCCTCCCGGGCGGCCAGAAGGATGAGGCCCGCGTAGTCGTACACGAGCTGGATGGGAAAGAGGGCCAGGCACCCGATGGCGGCACCCTCCTCGATGGCCGGTGGACGGTCGCTGGTGCTGGGGCCGAAGGTCTTGAACTTGGGAATCATGTCGCGGATCAGGGCTTCCACGTCCGAGCGCGTCAGGCCGAACCGATCCGCGGTGTGGCGGGCGGGGGTGAACCCGGCGCGGAAGATCCGCTCCACATAGTGGCCCTTTTCGCCCAGGAGCATGATCACGCCGTAGTCCGCCGACAAGTGATTCAGGAGGGAGTTCAGGATCTCCTCGGCGACGGTCTTCAACTCGAAGGACCGGAAGGTCCGGGCCAGGTCCCGGTACACTTCCAGCTCGAGTCCCGGAGGCAGTCTGCGGGCGGGCTTCACACGTCACCCCTCCCCGTCCGGGGAGGGGTGCCCCCCGGCGGGAGATCGAGTGCGGAGCGGCGGGCCCTCAGCGACATGGGTCTCTCCGCTATGCCTTGTCTCGTCCCTTCAGCAGGCCGCCCAGGAACTCCACGGGAACCGGGAAGACGATCGTCGAGGCGTTCTCGGCGCTGATCTGCGTGAGCGTCTGAAGGTACCTCAGCTGCATGGTAATGGGATTCTGGGCCATGATCTCGGCGGCGTTGGCGAGGGTCTGGGAGGCCTGGAACTCGCCGTCGGCGTTGATGATCTTGGCCCGCTTTTCCCGCTCCGCCTGCGCTTGAAGGGCCATGGCGCGCTGCATGTCCTGGGGGAGGTCCACCTGTTTGATGGCCACCTGCGTCACCTTCACGCCCCAAGGGTCCGTGTGCTGGTCGATGACTTCCTGGAGCTCCTGGCTCAGCTTCTCGCGCTCGGAGAGGAGTTCGTCCAGGCTGGCCTGCCCCAGGATGGAGCGCAGGGTGGTCTGGGAGAGTTGGGAGGTCGCGTAAATGTAATTTTCCACCTGGAGGATGGCCCTCAGAGGGTCCACCGCCCGGAAGTAGACCACCGCGTTGACTTTCACCGAGACGTTGTCCTTGGTGATGATGTCCTGCGGCGGGACGTCGAGGACGATGGTCCGGAGGGCCACGCGCACGATCCGGTCAAAGGGCTTGAACACGAAAATGAGCCCCGGACCCTTGGGCTGGGGAAGGACGCGCCCCAGGCGAAAAATGACGCCCCGCTCGTATTCGTTCAGGATGTTGATGCAGGAGAAGAGCCAGCCCAGGAAGATGACGACGACGGCGACCACGGGAAAACTGAGCGGCGGCATGCTTACCCTCCCTCTTCGAGGGGGGCGACCCGAAGGGTCATCCCCTCGCGACCGATGACTCGGATCTTGCTTCCGGCCTCCACGGGCCGGTCGCACACGGCGTTCCAGTACTCGCCGAACAGGAAGACCTTTCCAGGCGCCGGGGGGGTGATCCTCTCCCGCACGACACCCTCCATGCCGACCATGCCCTCTTCCCCCGTGACGACGGGATTTCTGAACGCCCGGACCGCCAGGGTCACGAGGAACAAGAGGATGGCCGCAAAAACCAGGACGATGGGGAGAACGACGAGCAGGGACACTTTCAACTCCGGAATAGGGCTGTTCCTGTACAGCAACAGGCTTCCCACGAGGAGGGACACGACCCCTCCGGCGCCCAGAATACCATAGGAGGCGACCTTGAGCTCCAGGAGGAGGAAGGCGATGCCCAGCAGAATCAGCAGCAGACCCACGGCGTTGATGGGAAGGAGCTGGGTGGACATGGCGAAGAGCAGGATGCAGATCCCCCCCGCCACTCCGGGGAGGATCAGCCCGGGCGCCTTGAATTCGGCGTAGAGACCGATGACCCCCACCAGGAGCAGGACGAGGGTCAGGTTGGGATTCGCCAGCCCGGAGAAGAGCCGCTGGCGGAGGGTCGGAAGAAGGTCCCTGACCTCGGGGGTCTTCCCCAGGGTCAGGTTCACCTCCGTCCCGTCGAACCGGCGGAGGGGGCGCGACTCCAGGTAGGCGAAAACCTCCTCCTCCCCCCTGGCCACGAGTTCGATGGCCCCCTGGGCCATGGCTTCCTTTTCCGTCAGGGAGACGCTCTCCCTCAGCATCTTCTCGTAGACTTCCGGGCTCCTCCCCCGGTGTTCCGCCAGGGTTCGGGCGTGGGCCGACAAGTCGTTCAGGATCTTGTCCAGCATGATTTCCTCGCCCGTGGGGCGGGAAGGGGGCTCGCGCCCCTCCTTGTCTCTGCCTTCTCCGGGGGACTTGGGAGGGGCGGTGGGGAGATTGAAGGGCAGGGCGCTCACGGGGTGGGCCGAGCCGATGGTTGTGCCCGGCGCCATGGCGATGAGATCGCAGGAGAGGGCTACGAGCGCCCCGCCCGAAGCGGCCCGGGCGTTGACGGGGCTCACGTAGGCCACCACGGGAACAGGGGATTGAAGGATGGCCCTCTGAATCTCCTCCACGGAGCTCACGAAGCCCCCCGGCGTGTCGATGACGAGAAGGACGACATCGGCCTTCTGGGCGGCCGCCTCCGAAAGGGCCCGGAGCACGTACTCCTCGGTCACCTTGTGAATGGCGCCCTCCAGGCGGATGCGGGCCACGCCGCCGGCGGCTGCGAAAACAGGGGCCATCAAGAGGGAGACGGACACCAGCAGGCGGAGGAATGTCCTCATGGCAGGCCTCATCTGCCCCCGATTATCGGGCGCCTTCCGGAGACCTGTCAAGGCGAGCCAAGGGTTTCCGGGGTTTTGAACGGCTGGCGACCCAGCGGGGAAAGGATCAGGCGGAGGTCGGGAAACGGTCCGCCTGCCTTCGCCTTTGCAGGTCCCACATTTTGGCGTACTTCAGGAAGACACCGTAGACGGCCAGGTAAACCGCGATGACGCCCGGGATTCCGTCCAGGAAACCCAACCGAAGAACGTATTGCTTGAGGAAGCGGAAGGCGGGCCGAAGGGCCACGTTCACGAATCCGGCCCGCTTGCCGTCCTTCAGGTCCTGCTCGGCCCCCCAGGTGGTGTATCGGTCCAGTTTGGCGAGGTAGGACTCCCAGTCCCGGAAGGTGTCGTGGAGGAGGGGGGCCGAAAGCTTGCCGGCGGATCGGAACCCTTCGATCTCCGAGTGCACCCGACGGTCGGCGTAGCGGCACTCCCTGCGAAACAGGCGGATGACGGAGTCGGTCTGCCACCCCCCGAAGCGCATCACGCGGCCGAAGTAGAGGTTCCGCCTCCGGATCCAGTAGGCGTCCTCCCCGGGACCCTTCGCGAGGAGGTTCAGCACCTCGTCGCGGAGCTCCTTGGTGCACCGCTCGTCGGCATCGAGGAGAAAGACCCAGGGATGGGAGGCCCGGGGAATCGCCCAGTTCTTCTGGGCCGCCGAATAGCCGTACTCGTGGACCTCGACCCGGACCCCGGGAACGGCGCGGGCCGCGTCGGCCGTCCCGTCGGTGCCGGCCGCGTCGACCACCACGTAGACTTCGTCGGCCCAATCCACGCTGCGGATGGCCTCCCGGATCTGGTGGGCCTCGTTCCCCGCCGGGATCAGGGCGGTTACCTTCGCGCGATCGGTCACCTGCATCCTCCCTCCCCGCACACTCCATTTAAGCACATGCCGGGCCGTCCTCAGGACGCACGGAGGGACCCGCCCCTCCAGGCCAAGACGCCCTCCAGGGGCTGGTGGGGGGTCGGGCGCGCGCCGGGCAGGAGCACCGAACCGCCGGCCCGGGACCGGGGGCCGAGAAGAACGCCCTCCTCCAGCGCCAGAGGGCCCGTTACCTCCGCGCGCCGGGAGGCCCAGGCGGTGGGGTGCAGCAGGAGGGGGAACCCGTCTCGAACCTCGAGCCGGGACCCGGCCGGAATCGGGATCTCCCCCGAGGCCATGGCGCCGAGGAGCCCCAGGGCCGCTTCCAGGTAGTTCACGGGGTCACCCAGGTCGAACCAGGGCCCCGGCGAGGTGACCCCCCGAATCGCCCCTTCGCAAAGGAGCGGACCCAGTACGTGGGCGACGAGCTCCGCGGGACGCCCGGGAGTCAGATGGCGAAAAAGGTCCGGCCGCGCCAGGTAGATCCCGGTGAACTGGTGCTCTCCGCGGCCGAAATGGCTGATCCGGCCTTCCTCGTCCAGGTCCACGGCCGTATAGGACCCGGAACGTGGCCGAAGGGCCATGACGCAGAGGGCCTCCGGGTGAGCGGCGAGGTCGGCGCTCAACGCCTCGATGGGGGGGGGAGCTAGGGTGTCCCCATTCAGGACGAGGAAGGGTTCCCGCCCCAGTTCAGCCGCCATGATCGGGAAGGGTCCCGCCGTCCCCAGAATGGAGGGCTCAAAAAACCATCGGAGGCGCAACGGGCCCTTTCGAGACGCTGCCGCGCGGACCAGGGCGGAAGGGCGGTGGTGAAGGTTGAGGGAGACCTCCCGGACGCCGGCCGCCTCGAGTCCGTCCAGAATCCAGTGGAGAAGAGGGCGGTTGAGAAAGGGGAAGGCCGGCTTGGGCCAACGGAGGGAGAAGGGCCGCATCCGCGTGCCCAGCCCCGCCGTGAGGACGACGGCCCTAGGTGCGGTCATGGTCCGGCGGAAAGAGGATGTCGCCGAAGGGCTTGCCGAGCTTCCGGCAGTGTTCGCCGTACAGATCGGCGTAGGATCTGCGGATGTACGCCTCCGGACGGATGGAAAGGGCGGATGCCACGGCCTCGATGCCCTCGGGCTCGCCCTCCAGCTCCAGGTAGGCTCCGAAGGGCATCTCATCCAGACAGAGGAGAGTGTGGGAGGGGGCCCGGAACTCCGTGCGGAACTTCTCGTACCGGAAGAAGGGGCGGAGGCCGATCCCTTCCAGAATCCCCCGAAGTGATTCGGCGCTCTCGCAGACCGTCTCCTTCTCGGGACGGACCTTGTATCGTTCGTGCTGGACCAGCCGGCCCTTGAACGTCAGGAGGGCCGTTCCCCGACACTCCCTCACCCTCAGGAGGCACCCCGCCACGGAGAGGGGACGGCCCGGGAAGTCGTAGAGGGTGTTTGCCTCGAAGTGTCTGGGCTCCACCTCCTCGAATCCGAGCTGCCTCGCCTTTTCGGCCACCGGAGGGAGGGCTTCCACGGCCACCTTCACCTCAATTTCCATGTGACTCCTCCCCCGCAGGATTCGGACAGGGCAGAAAGCGCCGATTCGAACTCCGTCCACCGCCCTTTCGGGACCTTGGCGCGGAGGGTCAGGCGCCCTTCGTAGCCCACGTCCTCCAGGTCCGCTCCCACACGCTCGGCCTCCCTCCTCAGGAGACCCTGCATTCCGTAGGGAATCGCCACCTCCGCCTCGACGTGAATAACATGGGGCGCGAGTCGGGCCGCTTCAAGGGCCTGGGCCGCGGCGGTCCGGTACGCTCGCGCCAACCCCCCCGGCCCCAACTTGATTCCACCGAAGTACCGCACGACGACCACGCAGGCGTCGGATACGCCGCGGGCCTCCATCGCCTGAAGGATGGGTTGTCCGGCCGTCCGGGACGGCTCCCCGTCGTCCGAGAACCGGGACTCCAGGGCGTCCAGCCATCCGGAGCGGTAGGCCCAGCAATGGTGGGTCGCGTCGTGGTAGCGGCGTCTCAGCCCGTCCAGAAAGGCCAGAGCGCCCGACGGGGAATCGATGGGGCCCGCGTGGCCCAGGAACCGGGAGCCCTTCTCCTTCCACTCGGCGAAGGCGGGCGCCTCCGGCCGGAGATAGGTCCAGGGATCACCCATGTGCCTTTTGGAGGGCTTCTTGGGCGTCCTTGCAGATCACGAAGAGCGCGGGCAGCCCGAGGAGGTCGAACACCTTGAAAATCTTGGGGGACATGCCGCACAGGATCATGTCGCCCCCGCGGTCCCTGAGGGGCTGGATGTGGGAGAGGACGACTTCGATGCCGGAGGAGCCGATGTACACGAGCTCCGAGAAATCCACTACGAGCCTCTTGGCGCCGCGGGCCACGTGGTCCGCCACGCATTCCCGAAAGAGCCCGTGGTTGTGGGCATCCAGGAAGCCCTTGAGGCGGACGATCACGACGCCGTCCTGCGTCTCCGAGGTGACCTCCAGGTTCGTCATGGACCCTCCTGCCAATAGGGATAAAAATTGTACCACTGGTCCGGATACCGTTCCAGTACGGCCCCGAAGAAATCCGCCGCCCCCTGGAGCGCGGCCCGGACCGACCCGTCATCGCCCCCGCACCGGGCGGGTTCGCCCACCCAGGCCGAATAGGTCCCGTCCTGTTCCGCCATGACCGCCGTGGGGACCAGAGGGACGCCGGCCAGGGCCGCCAGAAGGGCCGGGCTTCGGAGGAAGTGGGCGGGGCGCCCTCGAAAAACGACCGGCGCGCGGTCTCGCCCCACCGCCCGATCGGCGAGGATGACCGCGCTCTCTCCGCGCTCCAGGGAAGATCGAAGGGCGGGAAGGGACCGAAGCACGGCGTCCGCCGGGAGATAATGGTGGCCTTGCCGCTCCCGTCTCCGGCTCCGGAAGCGCTCCAGGTCCGGGTCCCGCTCCGGAAAGCCCAGAATCCAATGCGGTCCCACGGACGCGGCCAGGAAGGCGCCGCCGACCTCCCAGTTGCCCAGGTGGGCGGTTACGAGGACCTTGCCGCCCTGCCGGGCCATCCGCTCGGTGGCTGCGGGCGACCGGGGAACGACGCGGGGAGGATCGACGGGCGCCCGGAGATAGTCCGCCACGCCGCGGGCGTACGCGCGAAGCGTCCGGATGGCCAGCTCCTCCGGGCCTCCCGGAGGGAGGTCGGGGAAGGCGCCCCGGAGATTGGACGCGAGGGACCTCCGCACCTCGGGCCCGTGCAGGGCGTAGGCTTCTGCGATGGCCTCGGCCAGGGCGCGCGCCACCTGGCGGGGAACGGCGGGGGCGAGGGCTTCGCCCAGGGCGAGAAGCCATCCCCGATTCAGGGGGCCGCCCCCCCAAGGGATCGAGGGGGCACGGTCAGCCATGGCGCAGAATCGCCCTGAGGACCACAAGGGTGTCGGCCAAGGCCCGGAAGTGGCTCCCCCCGCCCTGATACACCGCGCTCACCGGCACGTGGGTCCATCGCGCCTTCGCGCCGAGCGCCTTGAGAAGGATTTCGGCGTCCACGCCGAAGCCGTCGGATTCGATCCGAATGGAGCGCGCCAGGTCCGATCTCAGGGCCCGGAAGCCGCACTGGGAGTCGAGGATCGGTTCCCCGGTCAGGAGGGCCACGAGCGCCGTTCCGAGGCGGTTCGCCCAAAGCCTCAACGGGGGAAAGCGTTCGGACTGCCCCATCCGGTTCCCAAGGATGAGGTCGATTCCGGGAGCCCTCGCCCGCAGGAGGCGACCGGCCTCGGCGGGAAGGTGCTGCCCGTCGCCGTCCATGAGGAGGATCCACTCCAGCCCCGGGTCTTGAAGCAGGTGGGCGAGCCCCTCGCGAAGGGCCGCCCCCTTTCCGGCGGGGGAGGGGCGCGAAAGGACCCGGGCTCCCGCTGCGGCGGCCTCCCTGCCCGTGTGGTCGGAGGACCCGTCGTCCACTACGGTCACCGTCAGCCCGACGTCGACGAGGCTTCGGACGAGTTCCCCGATGGTGTCTCCGCAGTCCCGCGCCGGGATGAGTACGGCCGTCCCGGATTCGGGGTCGGAAGGCGTTTCCAGAGGCGGCTCCCCCATTCGCAATACCCTGTTTCCTGCATCCTCACCGGGGACCCAAGGCCTGAGCCTGGACCCCGGTGACGGCGGCCACGTCCGCGATGTCCTGGGCCGAGCACCCCCGGCTGAGGTCGTTGGCCGCGGCCGAGAGCCCCTGGAGGATGGGGCCGAGCGCGACGGCGCCGGCGAGCCGCTCGGTCAGTTTGTAGGCGATGTTCCCGGCGTCGAGGTTGGGGAAAATGAGGACGTTGGCCTGGCCCGCCACGGCGCTCCCGGGCGACTTGGAGGCCCCCACTCTGGGGACGAGAGCGGCGTCCGCCTGGAGTTCTCCGTCCGCCTTGACGTGCGGCGCTCGGGCCCGAAAGGTCTCGAGGGCCCGCACCACCTTGTCCACGCTCTCGTGCCGGGCCGAACCCTTGGTGGAAAAGGAGAGGAAGGCCACCTTCGGTTCCCGGTTCACGAGAAGGCGAAAGGACTCGGCGGCGCACAGGGCGATTTCCGCGAGCTGTTCCGAGGTCGGATAGGGAACGAGCCCCGCGTCGGAGTAGACGAACACGCCGTCCTCGCCGAACTCGCGCCTGGGAGTGACCATGAGGAAGAAGGAGGAGACGGTCCGAATGCCGGCCGCCGGTCCGAAGCAGCGCAGGTACGCCCGGACCGAATCGGCGGTCGTGTGCGTGGCGCCCGAGACGACCCCGTCGGCCCGCCCCTGGGCCACCAGGAGGCACGCGGCGTAGAGCGGGTTTCGGGCGAGGGTCCGCGCCTCGTCCTCCGTGGCTCCTCGGCCGCGGTTGCGCTCGAGATAGGTCCTCGCCGCCTCCCGCTCGAACCGGGGTTCGGAGGGGTCCAGGACCTCCACGACGGCGTCGGAGAGCCCTTGGTCCGCCAGCCGCTTTTCGAGGCGCCTCCGGTCCCCCACGAGGACCGGAAGGGCCGTGCGGGCCGAAAGGATCAGACGGACGGCCTCCAGGGTCCTGGGGTCTTCGGCCTCGGGCAGGGCGATTCGCTTGAGGTCGGCGGCGGCGCGCTTGCGGATGTCGTCCAGGAGAGCCATTTCCCACCTCCCCGGAAAGCGTAGCACGAAACGGCGTCCCTCCTTCTGAATCCCTGGCGGAGAGAACCGCCTTGCGCCCCCCGGAGCCGAGGCGCGACAATGTCCGCCATGGAGCCGAGGCGCCTCCCCCGGAACGTCTGGATCGTGGGCCTGGTCAGCCTGTTCAACGACATCTCCTCGGAGATGATCTACCCCCTCCTGCCTCTCTTTCTGACGGGCGTTCTCAAGGCCTCTCGGACCTCCCTGGGAGTGGTGGAGGGCGTGGCGGAAGCCCTCGCGAGCCTCCTGAAGGTCTTCTCGGGTGTGCTTTCGGACCGCTTCCGCACGAGAAAGGTCCCCATGCTTCTGGGCTACGGCCTTTCCCTCGCTTCCCGGCCCGTGCTGGCCTCGGCGGGCGGGTGGGGATCCGTTTTCGGGGCGCGCCTGGTGGACCGGACGGGAAAGGGGATCCGCACGGCACCACGGGATGCCGTCATCGCCGACAGCACAGCGCCGGAACTAAGAGGGAGAGCCTTTGGGGTCCACCGGGCCCTGGACACGGCTGGCGCCGCCGTGGGCCCCGCCATCGCGGCTCTCCTGCTTTCCTCCACGACCATCGGAATCCGGGGAATCTTCTGGCTGAGCCTCCTGCCCGGAGTCCTGGCCCTGGTCCTGATCCCGCTCCTGAGGGACAAGGTGCCCGATTCGCCTCCGCGGGGCCGCGGTCCGTCCCTGGGGGAGGCGGTCCGCCTTGGGGGGGCTTACCGGGATTTCCTCGTGGTGACGGCCCTGTTCACGCTGGCCAACTCCTCCGATACGTTTCTCCTCTTGAAGGCGCGGGAAGCGGGCTTCTCGGTGGCCGGGGTCACGGGCGTCTACACCTTGTTCAACCTGTTCTACGCCGCCATCTCGGGGCCCGTGGGAGTCTGGGCCGATGGCTGGGGCCGCAGGCGTGTCGTGCTCCTCTCGTTTTTTTACTACGGGGCCGTCTACGCGGGCTTCGCCCTGGCCGGCTCCCCCGCGTCGGTCCTCCTCCTCTTCGTCCTTTACGGCCCCTTCCAGGCCGTGGAGGAGGGCGTGAAGAAGGCCTACCTGAGCGAGCTGATTCCTGGATCGCTCATGGGGTCGGGAATGGGCCTTTACCACGCCGTCCGAGGTCTGGCCCTTCTGCCGGCTTCCCTCCTCACCGGCGGGCTCTGGGACGCCCTCGGGCCGGGGTGGGCCCTGGGCGCGGACGCGCTTCTGGCCACGGCCGTGGGGTGCCTCTTCGCGCTCCTGACGCGCAGGCGCAAGGGTGGGGAGGCCGTGCCATGAGCGGTTCGCTGTCCAATCGGGAAATGGTGAGAAGGCACCTCGCGGGGAGGGGGGTCCGGTCCAGACGGGTGCTGGGCGCCTTCCTGCGGGTGGACCGGCGCCACTTCATCCCGCCCGAGGCCGAAGGCGCGACGTACGGGGACCATCCCGTGTCCATCGGCCTGGGTCAGACCGTGAGTCAGCCGTTCATGGTGGCCCTCATGCTGGAGCATCTCCTGATCCGCCGGGGCATGAGGGTTCTGGAGGTGGGATCGGGATCGGGATACGTTCTGGCCCTCCTCGCCGCCATGGGCGCGCGGCCCTTCGGGATCGAATGGCACCCGGAGCTGGCGCGCCGCATCGAGGCCAACTGCCGGGCCGCCGGCTTTCCGGGGATCCCGCTCCGGATCGGAGATGGAGGGCACGGGTGGCGGGAGGAGGCTCCCTTCGACCGCATCCTGGTTTCGGCCTGCTGCCCGGCCGCGCCCCCGCCGCTCCTTGACCAGGTGGCGCCGGGGGGGATCTTCCTGGCGCCCGTTCGCGACGCCTCGGGGCAGACCCTCCTCAGGATTACGCGGACGCCGTCGGGCGCCTTGGACTTCGAGTGGAAGGACCGGTGCGTCTTTGTCCCGCTCCTGGGCGATTTCGGAGAGAGGCCATGAGAGGGCCGCTCCTTCTTCTGCGATGCCGGATCGCCATGGCCCTTCACCGGTTCTGGCCGCTCCGGCCGGTGACGGCGCTCTTCGGGGCGGGATTCCTCGTCCTGGGGGCGGGCTTCCTGGCGGCCGACTTCCTTTTCTTCCGGCGAATCTTCGAGAACCTCCTGGCCACGGAGGAAGTCCCCGCGGCCCTGCTCACCGCCCTGGCGGCCAAGCTGATGGGGCTGGTCCTCCTGACGACGTTCACCCTCCTTCTCTTTTCGGCCTCCGTGAGCGCCCTGTCCTTCCTGTACCTGGACGAGGACCTTTCGCTTCTCCTTCCCCTTCCGGCGGGACGAGGGGGACTCCGCGGGTACCGTGCGCTGGAGGCGGGGGCGAGCGCGTCCTACATGGTGGCCCTCCTCCTCGTTCCCGTCGCGGCGGCCTACTGGAGCCTTCAGAGCCGAAATCCGTCGGTCCTGGCGCTGGACCTGCTCGGCCTCCTCCTGTACCTCGCTACGCCCCTGGCCTGGGGGATTTCCTTCACGGTCCTCATGGCCCGGTTCTTTCCCGCCCGAAGGCTCCACCAAGTGCTCACGGTTCTGACCGTGGTGATGCTGTGCCTCCTGGTCGTCCTCTTCCGGCTGGCGCGCCCCGAGGCCTTGCTGAATCCGGCCACGAGCCTCCAGGTCGCGGACGTTCTGGGGTCCATTGCCATGCCCAGCGAGCGCCTCCTTCCCTCCACGTGGCTGGCCTCCCTCATCGTTCACGGCGCCGAGGGCCGTTGGGACAGGGCCCTGCCGGGCCTTGTGCGGCTGGCGAGCCTCGCGTCGGCGAGCCTGGTCTTTCTCGCCGTTCTTCTCCGCCTCCTCCACGCGAGGGGGTACGGAAGAGCCCAAGAACAGGGAGGTCTGCGACCCGGAACGCCCCCGTCCCGTGTGGCACGCGCCCTCGTCGGGACGGCCGTGTCGCTCGCCCCCGCCGGCCGAGCCAGTCGGGCCGTTCTGCGCAGGGACCTCCTTCTTTTTTTCAGAGATCCCACCCAGTGGGGGCAGCTCATCATCTTGGCGGCCCTGGTGGTCATCTACCTGTTCAACGTGCGCCTGCTTCCACAGGAAGTGGCGGTCCTCAAGGTGGCCGTCTCCTACTGGAACCTGGCCACCCTGGGGCTCATCGTGGCCTCGGTGGCGGGCCGATTCGCGTTCACGGCCGTTTCCTCCGAGGGGAAGGCCTATTTTGCCTCCCGAGCTCTCCCCCTGGGCGTGGGCTCCTACCTGTGGGCCAAGTACCTTTTCACCGCCGTGCCTCTTTCCATGCTGGCGTCCTGCGCCCTGTACGGATCCAACCGTTTTCTGGGCGTGCGGGGGGAGGCCCTGCACTACACGCTGTTCCTCGCCATGGCCTCCTCGCTGGCCCTGGCCGCCCTGGCGCTGTGCCTGGGATGCGTCGCGCCGGTCTTCGACGCGCGCAACCCGGCCAAGGCCGTCATGAGCGCCTGGGGGCTCACCTACATGTTCCTCTCCCTTCTCTACGTGGGCCTCGTCCTCGTCCTCTCCGCGCGGCCCGTCTACCGCTACTACGCCCACCTGGTGGGCCGGGGTCCCGAGGCGGACTTCGCCGGGGCCGCCCTGCAGGTGGGCGCCGTGAGCTTTGCCCTGGTCGTCTTGTGCATGGGTGCGGCGGCCTCACGCCTCAAAGGGCTCGAACCCGCCTGAAAGCGCCTTCCCCGTGTCCGGTTCCAGCCCGATTCGTTGTACAATGCCGCCTCCGCGGGAGGCGCCGCGCTCCCGCCCCGAAGGAGAACCCATGACCACGTCCGGACGGAAAGACCTCGCAACCGACACGCTCTGCATCCACGCGGGTCAGGATCCAGATCCCGCCTACGGCGCCGTCGCCCCCCCCATTTTCCAGACCTCGACCTTCGCCTTCACGAGCGCCGACCAGGGGGCCTCGCGCTTCGCGGGGAAGGACCCCGGCTACATTTACACCCGGATGGGGAACCCGACGGTCCGAATGCTCGAGGACAACGTGGCGGCGCTGGAGGAAGGCGGTTTCGCGCTCGCCACTTCCTCGGGGATGGCGGCGGTCTCCACGATCTTCTTCGCCCTGCTCTCGAAGGGAGACCACGTGGTCTGCGGGGATTCCGTGTACGGGCCCTCGCGAGTCGTCCTCTCCCGCGACTTCAGCCGCTTCGGGGTCGCCGCGACCTTCGTGGACACGAGCGACGACGGCGCCCTCCGGAGGGCCGTGAAGGGCTCCACTCGCCTGGTGTTCCTGGAGACTCCCGCCAACCCCACCCTCGCCGTCACCGACATCGCGCTGGCGGCCGAGATTGCCCACGGCGCAGGCGCCCTCCTCGTGGTGGACAACACATTCATGAGCCCGGTCCTGCAGAAGCCCTTCCGCCACGGAGCGGACGTCGTTCTTCACTCGGTGACGAAGTTCCTGAACGGCCATTCGGACGTCGTGGGGGGCATCCTGGTCTTCCGTGACGAGGCCCTTTGGAAGAGGGTCCGATCGGTCCTCCACTACCTGGGCGGGACCATGGACCCCCACCAGGCCTGGCTGGTCCTGAGGGGGGTCAAGACCCTCGCCCTCCGCGTTCGGGCGGCGCAGGAGAGCGCCCGGGCCGTGGCGGCCATGCTCCAGGCGCATCCCGCCGTCGCCTCGGTTCGGTATCCGGGTCTCCCCGGATTCGCCGGAGCGGGAGTCATGGCGCGCCAGGCGGAGGGCCCCGGCTCGCTCATCTCCTTCGAACTGCGCGGCGGGGTGGAGGCGGGCCGGAAGCTGCTCGAGCGGGTCCGTCTGGCCACGCTGGCGGTCTCCCTCGGGGGGGTGGAGACCCTCATTCAGCACCCCGCCTCCATGACGCACGCGGCCATGTCCCGCCAGGAGCGCCTGGATGCGGGAATCACGGACGGGCTGGTCCGCCTGTCCGTGGGCTGCGAGGCGAAGGAGGACCTTCTCCGGGACCTCGAGGAGGCCCTCGCGGGGCTCTGATTGGAGGCGGGATCCAAGAGGCCCCCTGGGGTCAGACCTTCCCGAGGTGCTTGAGGGAGGTCCCTTCCGCCATGAAGACCACGTCTTCGGCCACGTTGGTGCAGAGGTCGGCGATCCGTTCGAACTCCTTGGCCGCGAAGACCAGCGCGATGGCCGTCTGACGCTGAGCCCTCTCGGACCAGCGCTCGGAGAGCACGTCGGAGATGGCTTTCTGAAGCAGTTCGTCCACCTCGTCGTCGCGCCGGATGACGGTCTTGGCCAGGGCCGTATCGCGGGCCACGAAGGCGGTGATGGCGTCGCTGAGCATGGCCAGGCAGACGTCGCTCATCCTTCGAAACATGTCCGCGGAGGAGGCGGAGGGGAAAGTCCCCACCTGCTCGGCGCGCTCCGCCACGTTGAGGGCGTGGTCCCCGATGCGCTCGAGGTCGTTGTTGATCTTGAGGGCCATGAGGACGCTCCTCAGGTCGTCCGCCTCGGGCTGGTACAGCGCGAGGATCCGAAGGCACCGGGCGTCGTTGGCGTTCTCCATTCGGTTCAACGCCCGCTCCGCCGACCGGATCTTCGGAAGGGCCTCCATGTCGCAGCGAAGGAACGCCTCCGAGGCCGTCCGCAGAAGGTTGCCCGCGTCGTCGGCCATGGCGGCGATGCTCTCCAAGAGCTGCTGAATCTCGTCTCTTCCGCGCCCCATGCGATATCTCCTGCCGGATCAGGCCGGCCCTGGACGCAACGGTCCCGTTCGGCTCAACCGAAGCGGCCCGTGAGGTAGTCCCGTGTCCTTCCCTGCTCGGGGTTGGTGAAGATCCTTTCGGTCTCGCCGAACTCCACGAGTTCCCCGAGGTAGAGGAAGGCGGTGAAGGCCGACACGCGCGCGGCCTGCTGCATATTGTGCGTGACGATGACGATGGTGTACCGTCCCTTGAGCTGGTCGATGAGTTCCTCGATCTTGGCCGTGGCGATGGGATCCAGCGCGGAGGCGGGCTCGTCCATGAGCAAGACCTCCGGCTCCACGGCGATGGCCCGGGCGATGCACAACCGTTGCTGCTGGCCCCCCGAGAGGCTCATCCCCGAGTGGCCGAGGATGTCTTTGACCTCTTCCCAAAGGGCGGCCCGGCGGAGCGCCACCTCCACCCTTTCCCTCAGCTCCGACTTGGGAAGGTTTTCGTAGAGACGGATTCCGAAGGCCACGTTGTCGAAGATGGACATGGGAAAGGGCGTCGGCTTCTGGAAGACCATCCCCACCCTGGCGCGCAGGGAGGTCACGTCCACGTCCCGGTCCAGGATGTTCCTTCCGTCCAGGAGGATTTCGCCCTCGGCGCGCTGTCCCCGGTACAGATCGAACATCCGGTTGAAACAACGGATGAGGGTGGATTTCCCGCATCCGGAGGGGCCGATGAAAGCCGTGACTTCCTGGGAGTGAATGGGGAGGTTGATGTTCCGCAGGGCCTGTTGAGTCCCGTAGTAGAAATTCAAGCGCCGCACGTCGATTCGGACGTCATGCTCCCGCTGGACGGCCTCCCCGGGAACCGGTGCGGTGGCTTGGACGCTCTGGGCAACCAGGATCTCGTTCATGACAGGGTCCTCCCGGTCTGGGTTCGGGACACCACGAATCGCGCGAGGATCGTGACCATCAGCACGAACACGGTGATGAGGAAAGCCGCCCCCCAGGCCTGGGCGCGCCAGTCGTTGTACGGCGACATGGCGTAGTTGAAGAGGGTCACGTTCAGCGTGCCCGTCGGGTGCAAGGGGTTGAAACTCCAGTAAGGATTGTTCAGCGCCGTGAACAGAAGGGGGGCGGTCTCGCCGCTCACCCTCGCGATGGCCAGAAGGATCCCCGTGGTCATGCCGCCGAGGACTCTCCGGTAGCATACGTTCACGACGACCTTCCAGTACGGGGCGCCCAGGGCGAGGGCCGCCTCCCGCAGGGCGTTGGGCACGAGCTGGAGCATCTCCTCCGTGGTTCGGGTGACGACGGGAATCATGATGAAGGCGAGCGCCACGCCGCCCGCGAGTCCGGAGAAGCTCCTCAGCGGGCGGACGAGGACGGCGTAAACGAACACGCCGATCACGATGGATGGAGCGCTCGTGAGGACGTCGCTGATGAACCGCACGGTGTTGGCCAGTGCGCCGTTCCGTCCGTACTCCGCGAGGTAAGTGCCCGCGAAGAGGCCGCACGGAACCCCGATGGCGGTGGCCAGGACGGTGAGCAGCAGGGTGCCCACGATCCCGTTGGCCATGCCGCCTCCCTCCACTCCCGGCGGGGCCGGGAGCTTCAAGAAGAAGTCCAGGTTCAGGGCGCTTCCGCCCTTCGCCAGGACGACCCCCAGAATCCAGAAGAGGAAGAAAAGACCGAAGACGGCCGACGTCCCGGAAAGGGCCAGCATCCCCCAGTTGGCCACCTTGCGCCGGACGTACTTGAATCCACGCGGGATCATCGCTTGGACCCTCCCGGCAGGGCCTTCTCCATCCTCCACAGGAGGAACTTGGCGAGGGAAAGGATGAGCGTGGTGATCAGGAACAGGATGAGGCCCAGGGCCACGAGGCTGGACACGTGGAGGGGGGTGGTGGCCTCGGCGAACTCGTTGGCGAGCGTCGAGGAGATGGTGTTGGAGGGGCTGAGGAGGGAGGCGGAGATGACGTGGGAGTTGCCGATCACGAAGGTCACAGCCATGGTCTCGCCGAGAGCGCGCCCGAGTCCGAGAAAGATGGCTCCGACGATTCCCGACCTCCCATAGGGGATCACCACGTTGCGGATGACTTCCCACGTCGTGGATCCCAGGCCGTAGGCCGATTCTTTGAGCATGGGAGGGATCAGGCGGAAGACGTCGCGCGTCACGGAAGCGATGAAGGGCAGGATCATCACCGCCAGAATCAGGCCTCCGGTGAGCATGCTGATGCCGAGCGAAGGACCCTTGAAAAGGGGCATGAAACCGAAGTGCTCCTGGAGGTGCGCATAGAGCACTCGGTTCAGCCAGGGGGCGAGCACGAAAAGGCCCCACATGCCGTAGATGATGCTGGGGATGGCCGCGAGAAGTTCAATCCCAAGCCCCACGGGTCTCGAGAGCCACGGGGGGGCCATTTCCGTGAGGAACACCGCCACGCCGATGCCTACCGGGCCCGCGATGAGGATGGCGATGAGCGATGAAACCACGGTGCCGTACGCCGAGGGAAGCGCTCCATACAGGTCCCGGACCGGATCCCAGTCGCGGGACCACAGAAAGGAAGGGCCGAATCGAAGAAACGCTTCGGAGGACTGGAACAGTAGGACCACGAGGATGGCGCCGAGGATGACCAGCACGAGGACCGCGAAGGCGGTGCTCGTCCCTCGGAAAAGGGCGTCCGCGGCACTTCTGCGCTTCGGGCTGGCGCCTGGCGGATTCCCCCTCGCCGAGGGGGAGGGTGTGTGGATCGAGCCGGTCGACATCCTGCCGCTCCCGATGGCGCCTAGGGCCAGACCGCCCGCCCGCCGGAGCGGACGTTTTCCTTCCAGTGGGTTTCCACCCGATTCACCACGACAGGCGGCAGGGGAAAATAATGGAGCTCCTCGGCCGCCTTGGCCCCCTCTCGGAGGCACCAGTCGAAATAATCCAGGAGCGCGCGTCCCTTGGAGGGGTTCTTGTGCTCTCGCGGCAACAGGATGTAGGAGGCCCCCAGGATGGGCCATCCCCCGGGCTCCGGGCTGTCCATGAGGTCCAGTTCCAAACCGGGCCCCAAGGCCCAGTCTTCGCGATCGAGGGCCGTGCGGATCGAAGCCCGATTGGGTTCGGCGAAGGTGCCTCCGGGGGTTTCGAGGGCGACGACACGCAGTCCGCTCTGCACCGCGTAGGCGTATTCGACGTACCCCAGGGCGCCGGGGACCTCCCGGACGTACGAGGCCACGCCTTCGTTCCCCTTGGCGGCGATGCCGGACGGCCACTTGACCGAGGGCCCCACCCCGACGCGGGAAGCGAATCCAGGGTGAATCCTGGAAAGGTATCGCGTAAAGAGCCAGGTCGTACCGGATCCATCGGCCCGGCCCACGATTCCCACGGCCAGACCGGGAAGGTCCCTTCCCGGGTTGAGGGCCAGAATCCGGGGGTCGTTCCAGCGAACCACTCGGCCGAGGAAAAGATCGGCGAGCAGTTCGGGGGTGAGCCGCAGGGGGCTCGGGTCCGTGCCCGGGAGGTTCACGACCGGCACGACGACGCCCACGACCATGGGGAACTGGATCAGGCCGAACCGGTTGAGGTCCTGGGGAGTGAGCGGATATTCGGAGGCGCCGTAGTCGACGGTTCCCCGCTGGACTTGCAGGATGCCCCCGCCCGAGCCGATGGATTGGTAGTTGAAGGCCGAGCCGGTGAGCGCGCGGTACGCATGGGCCCAGCGGGCGTACAGGGGGTACGGGAAGGTCGCTCCGGCCCCGCTGAAGGTGCCGGAGGCCCAGGCGGAAAGAAGGACTGCACCCACCAAGACCGCCACGGACCAGGCTGCCCGGCTTCTTCTCATGAACGGCTCCCCGTGAACTCCCATCCTCGAACGGATCGATTGCGTTCAGGTTAGCAAATTGTTGCGAAATAGCAACACTAGACCGGTGCGGGAACGGTCAAAAAAAAACGAAAGCGGGCGCTCGGGGGCGCCCGCCTGTGGAATCGTTTGGTGCCGAAGGGGGGACTCGAATCGAGGCGGCCTGGAAGCCTCGGGGCCAGAGGCCCCTGCGTTTCAAGGCCGCCTAGGATTCCCGGGGCGGGTCCCCTTCCTTGTTTTCTACGGTTCGGCGCCAAGCAGTTGGCGCCTCGCCTTGAAAACCACGGAAGCCCCCGCCCTTCTCGTCCCCCCTCGGGAAGGTCGCCTGAAAAACGAAAGCGGGCGCTCGGGGCGCCCGCCTGTGGAATCGTTTGGTGCCGAAGGGGGGACTCGAACCCCCACGACCGTGAGGCCACTGGACCCTGAACCCAGCGCGTCTGCCAATTCCGCCACTTCGGCGCGAGGCGTAAGATACGAATAGTACTTTGGAGACCGACGGCCTGTCAAGGGTTCGACTTGCCTCAGCTAATTTCTTTCCGAAATGGATTCGTTGCCTCACCTAAGAATCTTGCCGAAAGGAAGTAAACAAGTGGAGGGGCGCCGCCCCCGAAAGGAGGGGTGCTCCAGGATGAGGCTGACGATGGGCGAAAGGCGTGCGGTGACGAAGGCGTTTGCGGCGGGGTATCGGAGAGCTCGGAAGCGGGAGAAGGGGAAGATCCTGGACCGGTTCGTGGAAG